>WLWD01005643.1_pt1 | contig 31575 bp, 17 predicted proteins | sample 6712731 | NCBI WGS metagenome assembly WLWD01 (sample SAMN12718690, study PRJNA576275) | sponge metagenome | isolation source: marine sponge | host: Mycale hentscheli | place: New Zealand: South Island, Marlborough, Capsize Point | collected 2014-11-01
GGGCACAGGTAGATTTGCTGGATAAGGATGGATTCTCTGCTTTATACATTGCAAGTCAGAATGGCCATACTGAAGTGGCAAAAATATTGCTAGAGAATGGGGCACAGGTAGATTTGCTGAATAAGGATGGGTTTTTTGCTTTATACATAGCAAGTCAGAAAGGCCATACTGAAGTAGCAAAAATATTGCTAGAGAATGGGGCACAGGTAGATTTGCAGACTGTGCATGGGTCGTCTGCTCTAATGATAGCAAATCAGAGCGGGCATGCTGATGTGGTCAAGTTACTGCTAGAGAATGGAGCTCAAATCCATCTGAAAAAGGAAGTTCATTCTGTCGATGGAGCTCAAACAGGAATGCAAAGCAAAGGTTAGTTGTCACTTTTAAACTCTCTAATTTAGTATCATGAAGAAACTATATAGCTAATAATAAATGTTCTGTAATTTTTCGGTATAATATGCCCTATCTAAAATAGCATAAGCTGAGCTTGATAATATAGAATCAAGCAGTTGAAGGTTACAGTATCATCTTTACAGTAAGACAAAAGCAATAGCTACAGGTACTTGTCGGTAAAAAATATAAAACCAGGGCAGATTTAGGGGGGGCTCGACTGGTGTCGTACGAGCCCCCCTTTTCAGAATGAGCCCTCATTTTTAACTACAGTATTTCTTACCTGTAACTGGAAATATAATTGTAATAGCAATCACTTTTTGTTCATCGTTGTTTTTCCTTGTAGCTACTCCAATAATAATTGCGATCTTATTTTGGACACACCTCTGCTTATTGATATGCTGAGTCAGAATTTTTACTACTTGTGTCCTTATACAATATGGCAGACCAAGTTCGTAGTATACCAAAGCAAAACAAGTCCAGAATTTATTAATTGGACAGAATTTAGTGGTTGTTGCTCATTCAATTTTTTTTCTTCATGGTTGAATTTGACAATTATATAAATATACTTTCATCATTAGCTAAAATGTCTTTGTACTTTCATTTTATCCCATGAATTAGTTTCTTTTTTTTTTATAATTAAGTGTACCTGTTCACTAAGGGTTGGCAAATTGTGCTGGCATGATTTTGAGTGTGATAAGTGATTTCATAAATTCTAGCATATGCTAGCATGATTAGTTTAATTATGAGCATAATGAAGTAGCTAGTTTTTGAAATTAATTATAACTATTGTCCAGTAACAATAGCAATTTAAGAGACCGTCTTTGGGACTTTTTAAATGAATCTATGAGCTTACTAACTACCCTCTGTGTTGGTAGCTAATTCTATTTGAAGATTCCAATATCAATTTCTGTATAGGAAATAAAATACTTTCAGACCCAGCACTGTTGCCCATTAGAATGCAAATCAACAACTCACATTACAAATGTGGCCATACCAGGATTCAGATTAGTCATTGCTAGTATAGCATACAAAAAGGGTGCATAATCCAACCCCTACTATTCTTTCTTTATTCTAGACATAAATACCTTTGTAAATTGGTATTGCTCTTAGTTTTAATTTTTTCCTTCCTGATTTTAGCAATTCATTCATTTCCGGATGGTCACATTATAATGCTAATTATTGTGTGAATAAATATTAGAATATATAATTAGTCTTATAGGAAATACAATACTGTATAGCCAACATTTTTCCATAAGTAGTTATAGCTATTTCACCCTTGAAAATTCCCCCCTCTTAACAAATCCTAGATCCGCCCCTGAAAACATTATGTATTTGGTATCTATGAACTATAAATTAATGAAGAAAGTTCACTGTGTGTTGCAAATATAAAATAAACTAAGTTTAGAACAACACTGAAAATTTTGGATTATTTATTAAATTATACATTAAATATCAAAAACATTTTAATTCATTACTAACATTCTCTTTCATTTTCAAATAATTTTCTTTATGGTAGATTTTGCTGTCAATAAAGCAAATTTGTATTATTGTTATGTAGATAATGAAAGTAAAAAGAAAGCAATACAATTAAAAGAAGAGGATAAAACAAAAGAGACAGCTGAAAGCAATAGAACGAAACCACAGATAATCACTGACAGTGAACAAAGCAGACAGACCCAGGAGGCAGAAAGAAGAGCTGAAGAGGCAGAAAATAGAGCTTCAGAATCCGACAGAAAATTTGAAGAGGCGGTCAGAAGGGCAGAAAAGGCAGAAAGAAGGGCAGATGAGGCAGACGGAAGGGCCAAGGAGGCAGGCAGAAGGGCAGAGGAGGAAGAAAGAAGAGCTGAGGATGAGCATAGAAGGGCAGATGAGGCAGATGGAAGGGCCAAGGAGACAGGCAGAAGGGCAGACGAGGCAGGAAGAAGGGCAGACGAGGCAGGTAGAAGGGCTGAAGAGGGAGAAAGAAGAGCTGAGGATGAACATAGAAGAGCAGAGGAGGCAGAGAGTAGGGCTGAAGAGGGAGAAAGAAGAGCTGAGGAAGGAAGTCAAATAGCAGAGGAGGCTAATAGAATGGCTGAGGAAGAACGCAGAAGAGCTGAGGAGGCAATTACAAGAATTGATCTACTTAGAAAGGCCTATGATGAGCAGTGGGTTGTAAGAAGGGAAGATATAGAGTTGACTGGTCCTGAGATAGGCAGAGGTGGGTGGGCAACAGTGAGTGTAGCCAAGTTTAGAGGAGCACAAGTAGCAGTCAAAAGAATCCACAACCAGATAGTTAGCCGACACAATGAGGATTTGTTTCGCAGAGAAATGCAAATGGCAGCCAGGCTACGTCATCCTAACTTAGTTCTGTTCATTGGAGCTACACTTCAGGGAGATATGATGATTCTTATGGAATTGATGCCCACCAGCCTCAGAAAACAAATTGAAGCAGATGAATATTTTGGTCCTAAAATTGTGAAACATATAAGTCTTGACATAGTCAAAGCTTTAAACTATCTCCACCAGATGAAGCCAGATCCTATGATCCATCGTGACATCAGCAGTGCTAATGTTCTCCTACAACCTTTACTGCCTCCTAAGTATTGGAAAGCTAAAGTAACTGATTACGGCTCAGTTAATATAGTTCGCCAGCTCCACACTGAGAATCCAGGAAGTCCTGCTTATTCAGCACCAGAAGCAGCGATTCCAAGCCAACAGACACCTAAAATGGACATCTACAGCTTCGGTGTCTTGATGTTGGAGATGCTCACTGGTGAACTGCGAGCACCAGAAAATCGTTCAAGTTTGTTTCGCCAAGTCCATCATAGACAGCTACTTCGTGTCATTCAGAGGTGCTTGTCAGAGAGGCCAATGGACAGACCAAGTGCTGAGGACATTATGTCTGAATTGTTATAGACGAACTTATTTTCCATGTTATAATATACTTTGCTATTATTATTTCTTTTATTTTTGTGTGAAGTTTCATATTATTATAAATAAAAATTCATTGTTTTGTAATGTAAATTGTCATTTATAGTCAGTTTTAAAGTAGCTATTAGAGTTTTTGAAGCATTGTCACTAATTTGTAATTTGATGCACTTATCCATTTATTATTGTTTTAAGTTTAATAAACTATGTTGTATTAAAACATTAAAGCTATAATTCAAAAACACAAATGAGAGTAACAATTTAGTGTTGATATTGCAGAAAGTAGATATGTATAGACAAGCGATAATTTATTCTACAAAAGTTATCGTAATATTTGTGTCAGGCTCAGGGCACCATGGTCATATATAACATGGTTTCAAGTAGTTGATTCCCATGCTACCGTTATCCTGTGTAGTTGAGCTGTGGTAAAGGTTGTACCCAGTGGACAGCTGCATCTCTTATACACTGCATTTTTTGGTAAGGAATCACCAAAATGATGTACAAAGTCATTCCATAGTTATTGTCCAGTAGCTACAATAGTTTGATGATGCATTCTTTCATGAAACCACCTTCTTCAAATTCTCTCTTGCTGAATGACTGACTTGACTGATGAAGTACATAACATTGTAAATGCATGATTTTAATTACAGGACACTCACAAGACATTGTAAGAATCAGAGCAATCGACTCTTAGTTGTTAAATGTATTATAACCACCTCACACATATTATCACCATTTCACACTTTTGATTGTAATCCTATTCTTCTGCTTCTCATATACCTTCTGAAACTTTCTCCTCTCTGTATGCTCTGTGTTGTTTGTGTCTTTTTGGTCCGTTGTATTATCATGTGTTTCTCTGGTGATCTTATAGGCCTGGCTTATAATAAGGCTGGTCCTCTGAGATTATGAATAAAATTAACACAAACTAGGTTACTTGTTACAATTTGTGCGAACGTTTGTGCTTTCAATTGATTGGTTAGTTCATAGATCGTTATCCTCTTATTTGTGATTGGTCAGTTTATACATTTCTATTTCTTTTCTTTGTGACTCTATTGGCAGTCTATAAAAGGACTGACCAGGGACAGTCATAGACTTGGACATTCTGACACACTTTTCTCTCCATTATCCTACACATAAATTTTAGCATATTTGGGTGGATCTAGCCAAGAAACAGAGGGCCCAACAATTTAGTCAAAAATTAAAGAACTGCGTTGTAGCTAGTTTTGTCAAACTTTATGAGTAGAATATTTGTGTAGAGATAACTTATGAATGCACAACAATTTTTGCTGGTGGATGTTTAATGACGTAGTATTATATGACTATAATATATAGCAGAAATTGATATTGTATGTATATTCAAAGCTAAACACACCGAGTCAACAAAATTATTAAAAAAAAAAAAATACACACACACAAAAAAAAAATTCTAGAATGATCACATAAATTCAACAGTCATCACACTCAGCCTAACTTATTAATAGTATCTAAACAATTATAGTGAAAATTAGGAATGTTCAGATTCTGAACTAGCAGAGCCATTGGTGGAAGTCACAGAACCACTTCTCAAATCTGCAGAAGAAATGTAAGCTGTTGAATTACAGCTTGAGTTTGTAGAACCAGGAACAGAGCAGGAAGAAGAAGTGATCCTTTGAGTAGAGCAAGAAGAAGCTGCACTAAAGTCATCACTAGCTGGAATGGAGTCAGTGGAAATAGGAATGGAAGAAGCAGAAGCAGGATAATAGTGAGCAGACACAGATGAAGAATCTGGTAAGGTGTTTCTTAACTTCAAAGTTTCACTGCACTCTTTCTTGTGCTGTGGCCAATGCTTGCTTTGACAACTACGATTGCAGTACTGCACTGAATCACACTTAGTGCACTTCTTTAAATTAGCTGAAGTTTTTTGGCAAAAGGAACAATTTTCTAAAACATCCTTTTTAGCTGCTATTATAGTTTGTTGACAAACAGCTTTGTGTTTAGGCCAGTCTTTTTTCTGGCAACTAGAATCACAATATTGGACTTTCAAGCATCGACTACAAGTCTTCAAACTCTCAGATATTCTGTTGCAGTTGCTGCAATTCTCTTCATTAAGAGATGATTTCCTCTGTTCGGCTATAGCCTGGTTCCTCTGACATTCCTCCTCATGCTCTGGCTTATGTTTAGTCAGACATTCTGAATTGCAGTAGCGAGCCTTGCCACACTGCTGGCATTCCTCAGACCATAAAAGCATTGAATGGCAACAGCTACAACAAATCAACTCTGTTTCTGATTCTGAATTTTGACATGCAAGTTTGTTTGGCTCTGAATGTATACAATTTTGCTTGTGATTCGGCTGGTCATATTTGAGGCATTCTTGGCTGCAGTATTTAGCATCTCCACACTTGCAGCTTGTAATCTTGACTTTCCTACTGCCCAAATGTTTATTGCAGTAGTTGCACTTGGGTTGAGTTATTTTAGCTACCTCACACTCTTTTTTATGTGTCTTCCAATGTGCAGTCTGGCATTCTTTGCTGCAATAATTGATTTTCTTGCACTTGCCACATTTTTTGGCTGTAAAAGTAAGTTTGTTACAATTGGTGCACTTCTCACCTCCGGCAACTGGCATAAAGTTCATCGTCATCAAGCGGAACATAGGATTTTCTCTGCCATAGAGGACCTGATCTGGGTCGCGAAGGAGAGCATACACAACAGCTCGCGTAAACGCAAAGTCCAAATTTGATTTCTGCAAGAGCATAAAAGTAGAGCTGCTTTTAGCACTTTGTAATGTTCCATTTGTGCGGCCAGCAAAGTAATCAAAGACTTCTTTTAAAATGTCCAGCGATTCTTTGTCCACTGCTAAAGTTCGTTGATTTGAACTGTTTACAATGCTTCTCCATTTAGAAAGTATGCTTGACTTGTCAAAACTGTCTACAAAGCAGTATGCGAGATCAATGGCTGGAGTTTTGTGTCTGTAGTCAAACAATACCTTGTTGATGATTATCAAACAGTTACAGGTACCACCTGTAGTTTGAACAAAGAAAAAAGATGACTTAAGCGAAAACTTAAAGAAAGACTGCAAGAATTCTCGTAATACTATATCTGCCATGCCTAAAGGAGCAGCAGATCGTCGAGTCAGTGGTTTGGTGTTATACACAGCACGGTCTTCATCAGTGATTTGGATATTTCCATGGCTAGTTATGTAGGAAGGATTCAAGGTGTATAATGGAAGGGACACAGTGTGATCTGGAGTAGCTATGAAACATGGTCTCTCTTCTTTAAAAGAATAGGGCTGCCTCTGACATGAAATAAGCAAACAATTTTCTGATTTGTGTGTCACTTTCAGTGAAGAATAATTCACAGGGAAATTCAAGTGTAAATTATATTGCAAGTCTCGGCAATGCAGTACAATATTACGACTTGAAATTTTGCTAGTTGTAATTGGACTAGTTTTGACATGATTCAGTGCTTGCTTAGATAGAGTTATCTCAGTTTTAGACTGATGACTGTCACAAATATGCCTAGAGACTTCTCCAAGGTTAGACTTAAAAGGCTCTGATGTTGGTGCATGCTTGACTTGGTTAAAGCTGTAATCAGTCCAGGGCACACGAATATCTTTTAACTTACAGGAGCTAATTGTTTGCATTAAACTTTTCATAGGTTGCTGTCTTCTGTACAAACATACAACAGACACTTCATATTGGTGACTTGCAAATTCCAAAGGAGCAAAGAAATTCAAATTTAATTGGCCATGGCCTGACTTGCCATCAAAACAGTCAAATATGTGAACACCATTTCCATTTAAGGCTTTTTCTAGCAAAACACCAGCTTCTGTGGTTGAACATCTGTGTACAAATGCCATAAAAAAAGATGGAGGAATATCTGCAGGAGTAACAAAACTATAAAACCCAAAAAAGTCTTGCAAGGGTTTCTGCTTACATTTAGGACAATTATCTTCAAAGACTGTTAAGTGAGCATGAATGCCATGAAGAAGCAGTTGTGTTTGTAAACATTGGAGAAAAGGACCACTGAAATTTCGTAGACTTCTGCACAGTGGTTCCCAGTATGAAAATGGAGGCTGTGAGTTTGCAGATAGGCTCAAGAATATTTCAAGAATTTCAATAGCAGTTTCAATAGAGTTATGACTCAGTATTGGCGAACTGTCTCCTGGACCATAATTGAGAAGAGAGTACATGTATGAGCCTAACATATTAACAAAAGCCTCAGTTATGCTTCCCTCTTGGGACTCCAGAATCTGAGGAAATTTAAACTGCTGGGAATTCGGTTCCTTTACCCAAACAAACATCCGGACATGTGGGATTATTTTTATCTTATGGGATATATCTGGTGGCGATGGATTTATCTTGACAGGATTGGAATATTCTGCTCCCTCGTGGCTGATACAGCGCATTCCAAGTATTACAGGAAACAGTTTAGTACTAAATCCAAAAAATAGGCTCAGCATTTCTTCTCCTGTGTTAGTACAGTTCTTGCAGCACATGGTTGTGGTAATAAGGGCACCAGTATCTTTTAACAAAGGTTTGCATGCCACTATCAAATTAGAGGGACTGAGATGGTCCATCAAATTTGATGTATCAATGATGTCATATTCAATTTTTTTTAAGTTACCAGTACCCCCAGATTCAGCTTGGTTAAAACTTACTTGCTGCTGGCACAAAGATAAGCAATGTTGGGAATCAAAGCAGAATGATACCGAAAATTCTTTTTTCTTCAATATTTGATTTGAAGATTGAATCCACATGCAGAATTGCTGCATGCTGTTTGTTAAGAAAGATTTTTCTACAAAAGCTTCTTCGGGAACAATAACACTGTAGAGGTCTCCATGCTCATGGAGGCCCATCTTCTTTGGAGAAAAGTCTACGGTGTGATAGTAGCTTTCAAAAGGAACTAGACCGTAGTGACCATTGTAGGTCCAATCTTTTCTTTCAAGCATAGTGAGGTTCAGCTTGGAATGCTTGAAATCTGGAACATCCTCACCAAATGCCAGCTCAGCATAGAAGTTGCCTGTGTTCAGGTAACTATTTACCTCTAAAATAGCAGTGGATACCTTATTTTGGTAGTTTTGTAAGTTGTCTGGATAAATAAGGGTGTGGCCTATTGACAGGTAAAGGCTATGGTTCATGGTATCCTGAATCTCTTCTTTATGCACTTTACGTTTTGATTCATGAATTTTCTGCTTCGTTGGTACGCTAGAATCTGTGCTAAGCCAGTGCTTCCACATGGCAGCGACTTCACATAAGCAAGAATTGGAATTAAACTTTACAATGGAATGGAGTGGATTGCTATGTTTGGACCATTTGACCACAGAGTCAGAAAAAGATACAAGCTTTTTCAAAGTTGGATTGAGTATTTCAAGATGGTGGGAGTGAAGCTCATGACAGTACCAAATAGCCCACATGGCACAAAGCCATTTCTGTCTGTCTTCTTTCTCATCAGGTAGTTGCAAGCACATGTAAAGAAAAATGATATTTCTAGCTAATATTGCAGGAACATTGTCATTTAAAGTGAAACTAACTCCACTATATCTTTTAGGTGCTGTTGAAATGTTAGAATCAAAGTTTTTCCAGAGGGTGTAAAAGCAAGAGCGCAAGTCTCCACAGCCAAGACAAAGGACAGAAGGAACTGAGGTGACCCCACAGTTTTCAAGAAGATCTTCTGGTGGAGTGTTACCAAAAGGATAATACAGTCCGTTGATACCGACATTCTGAAATCGAGATACTGGAAATTTTAGCTTAAGAGTGCCATCTTTATTAATACTCATGGTCTTCAAATCTAAAATAGAAATTTTGAAGAAATGATAAGCAAGTAGCTACTTTGGGTAACAACATCATGATTACTTTTTGTTGTATGTAATCTAGATTGTTTATTGATACATGTATCTTTAATTTAGTGGACTTTTATATGTCTTTAGCTAGGAAATTTGACAAATGTAATTACCAGACCGGAAATAATAATGTAATTGGCTTAGCCACTCCCACACTCAACACTATAGTTCGCTATTTCTTTTAATTGTGTGTCAATCAAAAAAAATTGGGGAGGGGGGAAGGGGGGTTAGTCTAAAATTTTAATCTCAAAAAAATTTAAAATTGTGTTAGTAGTTTCATTAGCCATTTCCCTTTACAGCTTTGGGGGGGGGGGAGGGGAACTTTTTTTCTAATAATTGCTCATTTATAATGAAGCACCAAAGGTGCAACCCTCAGCGCTACTAAACACTACCTAGCTATTACAACATAATTTCAGACCAAAAGAACAAGCAATCTGTTAGCTATTTTAATGAGGCATCAATATAGCTCGAGCAATGAAAATGGTACATGGAAACACTATCTTCATAAGAGAAGGACAAGCAAGAAACACTCACCGGTATACATTTTCAACATGAAACTTCACCTCTTTCAACTCTGTTAACTTCTCTGAGCATAAAGCCAACTACACCGCGGGCTGCAAGAAATCATTTGCCCATGTGATTATTATGTGATGGTAGGGGCGTTACCCACAAAAGCTGGTACCTATGCAGAGCTGAAAACTTCGCGTTTTCTCAACAATTAGCCTGAAATTTTTAAAAAAGTAGCGCAATGAAAGGTCCTAAATCTTCATTCTGAGTAAGTTCCTACCTAAATCAACGGTTAATTGTCAAAATCAGAACATGACAGACACAAAGACAAACAGACAGGATGACTACTATAACCCCCTCGCACATGCGCACTGAGGGTTATTTATAATAATTATACTTGACTAGCAAGTATCCGCCACACAGTGGCGCTTGACATATTGCAAAGTAAGAATGCAGTAGCATAATTTACTTTTATTCATTGTTATCATTCTCTACCTACGCTGCCTATTCCCATCTATTCCGCCCACCTTTAGTTACCATTATGTACAGTAATCACTGTCTACGGACCGTGACGACACTTTACCCATTCTCTCATTTCTCGACCACTCGTCTTCTTCCATTTATCGTTGTACGGTTGTACCCAGTTAGGTTGCAAACAAATTCACCTGCCAGTAGTCTAGCATAACCAAACCCTTCACTTCTTTACAACTGCGTTCTTGGTTTACTTGGTAACCATTTTTTGTGCCGGGTTTGGTTGCTAATCAGTTCGCCTAGCGCTCTAGGTTTACCCGGTAATTCAGCGCAAGTTCACGAGTATTGTGCATCTGTGCATTCTAGCCCATTAGCTCATGAATTATTCATGAATATATGTACGTCGTCGTCGTCGGTCATGGGTATTATTAAATAGATTATTATAATATTATTATACTAGTGGTGTGCTTGAGCACAAATAATGAGCAAGCCTAAAACTACACTATTAATTGTTAAACGATTGGTTTTAACTTCTAACACTCAAGCTACTAAAAAACAAAGTTGAGTAAATAAATTACATACAGTGCGTCCAGCTTAAAGAGTGAACTTTCTGAAATTTATGATGCTATCACAAAAACCACTGTAATATATGAAGTATGCATGATCAATATCTAAATTTTGGAAAAGTTACACATTATTGGCATACAAAGCTGCACTCAAATTATTTTTGTGGTTTTGTGGTTAGTTTTGTGGTAACAGGTGATACAACTGAGAGCTTTTGGGCAGTGAATTTGGTAGTTTTTAAGAGAAAAAAAGAGAAATTATTGGTCCTTATCTTTCTAACTTGGTTCACTGATAGTTAAGCTCCTAATCTTTCATTTGAACCAAATTTTGTAAGTTGGTGAAATTTTTTACGTCCAATATTTAACGTTTTATGAAAAAAAGTGTTTAAGAAAAAACTTTTGAATTTATTGGGTTATATCTCTATAAATTTGTTCTATGGTATAAAATTATGATACAATTTATGTGTATTAATTTGATAGCTTCATTTTTAATAATCACTGAATTATGGCCAATTTTTCATTAAATTTATATTTTTATGGTAAGGGTCTCCAAATGATGACGTTTGAGGTAATAATACGCGGGCTGATCTACGTAAGCGTGACGTCTAAAATGTGCGCATGCGTATTGCTGCGATAGGTCCAGCTGGTGGCGCCATTTTACCGCACTTTTCAGTGACATTGGCTGCCCAGTTATAACTAATCACTCGTAGTTTATAGTTTGTACGAGCTTCTAGTTGTGCGCTAAAACTGGTTGAAGGTTGTGGAGGGTTATCTGTAGCTACAAAGCTTAGAGGAAAGAAGCACAGGACCGCGGCTGAACGCCTCCTCAAGTAAGTCTGATTGTTGTGTGCTTGTACAGTAAAGGAATTCAATGCCATAGTATAACCGCTCCCCGCAACTGTTTGAATTGAAAAAAAAAGTAAGCAACAAAATAACAAGTCTCATTATTTAAACCTTTTCTTTGTGATATTCTTAGTAATAGTTGTAACACAATACTTTCACACAACTGAACATACCTATGCGAGACTTACCTTCGTGGCTAATCTAATAGACAATGAATCTTCAAGTAAATACAGTTGCGTAGGGCTTATAACTATGACAAAAGGTGTATTAACTTACCACCGCCACTAACTTGAATAGAAATGGAACTCCAGCAAGCTTTTAAGTTTTAACCGCATCCGTAAAAGAATTCAAAGTGGTAAACAATTCAATTTCTAGGATGATATGGGTAATGATTGATAAACCAGAGGATTCCAATTAGCTAGTGTGTTTGGGACAGGGTCGAACACCGAGCTAACACGAAAATACGACAGAGTTTAAGTACAAAATGACATACATACGTCCAAACATTACATCCCCGATTTTCAATTGTGTTTCCCTTGTACGTGTCTTGCTCGCTTCACTCACTCGCCAATTATAATTTCATATTTTAATTAATTTATAACAAATGTATTTAATCACAAGCTGTCTTTCTTGGTTACTACTTAAGTATTTAATATAGCGCTCACTAGATCAATAAAATTCCGAAATTTGTTTTTAATGTTTTACAATTTTATCAATGAAAAAAATTCAACATGATAGGAAATTATGGTAATCTATATAATAATATGCTTGTTGACCGACGGTGAGTATTCATGAATAATTCATGAGCTGGTCAGAGTTGGTAAAGCATCGTCATTACCTGAATCAAGTGGGGGAAATGGGAGAAAAAGTGTGACCTCGTCGTGGTTTAAACTTGCAATCGTCGTTTCCGGAGTGCACACACAAACCACTGAACTGTCGAGACTTAACAGTTTGGATCATCTTGAAGTGCCTTATTAGCCCTCAGCGCGCAAGTGCGAGAGGATTATAGTAGTCGTTCTGTCTGTTTGTCTGTTTGTTACATGTACCATTTTTACACTGCTCGAGCTATACATGATAAGAATAGCCAATACATTTTACGTTTGGTCTGAGATGATTTTGAAATAGCGAGCTAGTGTATAGTAGTGCTGAGGGTTCGCACCTTAGTGCTTAGAGTATCCTATAAGCACTGTGAACACTGAGTTTCTGAACTGAGTTGGGAAAAAGTGTTCATCTATAGTAGCTAATTATAATGGGTATAAGAGAAGCAGAGAAGTAGGAGAATGCACGGTCAAGGCAGGTGAGAAAAAGCTGACTAATGTAACTACCTCAAAGTGAAAGAAAGTGCACAGAAAGGACAGAGATACTAAGCACGGTGTCAAGTTAATAGCAATTCATTTTCTGCGTAGCTAAAATACAAATTATACTATCATACATAGTGCCTTTAAGTAGTAGTAATGATATCTATATAATAATGCGCTTGTGTGTCAGTAACGACGACGACGATTGACGACGACTGACGACGACCGACGGTATATGTATTCATGAATAATTCATGAGCTTTGTATGGTTCGGTAAAAGCATCATTCCTTTGTGGTAGGTAAAGTGTCATCACAATCAGTAGAACGTGCTGGTTACTTCTAAAAAAGCCGGTGCAATTGATGATGGAAGGCGGCGTAGGTTTCAAAAGAAAGGCAAAAGTACGGAAGTGAAGGTAAAAGGCGATTAATTGTAACTGAAAAGCGGCTGGAATCAGCGAGGTAAGGCAGTGTAGGTTTAAAATGGAAGGAAAGAGAAGGCAAAAAGGCGAGTGACTAAAAAGCGAGTGGAATCGACGAGTAAAGGCGGGGGTTAGTTTTCAAAGGAAAGGCTACGAAATAAAAGAAAAAAGTTTCTGAAAAGGACAGAAATTCAGAAGCAGGAGAAATAGACAAAGTAAAAGGGGGCTCCATGACTCAAGAAGAAGAGCTGAAGTTAGGAGAGGTGGGGTAGGTAGAAGAAGAGCTCAGATAGTTCAGAAAAAAGAGAGTAGGAGAGGGAAACTTATGTAACCTTAACCAATGGTAGAGAATGATAGCTGAGTAAGGTAACTTGTGCTACTGCATTCTTACTTTGCAATACGTCAAGCACCATTATGTGGTGGGGTACTTGCTAGTTATAAATAATTCTTATATTTTTAACACCACTGAGATTTCCTCAGTGGTTGATGAAAATTGTACGTCTCCACATAGTAAGGTATAGATATAATAGGTATGTCTTTATAGGTTTTAGCTTAAGTGGATTGCTAACAAAAGTTTATATAATTGTAATGTAGTATTTAACTATTCCTGCAATAGCTAAGTGAAATTAAGAGAGTCAATAGGTAGTAAAGTAAAACAATGCTATTTCTGGTTAATACTTCTATATACTAAAACACTATTACACTACCAATTTATCTTAAATTTCCTGTTCCTGAATCAATATGAATTTGCTAATTAAAAAAAAAAAAATCCAGATACTTACAGTGGCTTTGATTTTTCTGTTGATACTTAGTACCTAGCCTTTCCAGCAGCAGCAAAGTGACTTGACTATTGAATTGCTAAAAAAAAAGAAAAAGAATAATTATAATAACTAGACATTCCTGATAAGTATTATTGGCGAGCGAGCGTAGCGAGCGAGACACTTACAGGGGGAAAAATGAAAAAATCGGGGATGTTTATTTATTTATTTATATATATGTTTGGACGTATGTATGTCATTTTGTACTTTGACCCTCCGTATTTTTGTGTTCGCTCCGCGTTCGACCCTGTCCCAAACTTCACTAAACAGAATCCTCCGGTTTAGCGACCATTACCCGTATCACCTTAGAAATTGAATTGTTTACTGCTTTGAATTCTTTTGCGGGTGCAGTTTAAACGCAAAAACTTATGGGAGCTCCATTTCTATTCGAGTTAGTTGCTATTTATCACAGTTATAAGCCCTACTCAACAGCATTTACTTGTAAATTCATTGTCCACTAGACGAACCGTGAAGGTAAGTCTTGGTAGGTATGTTCAGTTGTGTGAAAGTATTGTGCGTTACAACTACTACTAAGAATGTCACAAAGGAAACTTTAAATAAAGTGACTTGAATTTGTTGCTTCTTTTTCAATTCAAACAGTTGCTTGGGAGCGGTTACTATTGCTTTAAATCCCCTTTACTGCATACTAATTTAAAAACTTGACTATTATTTTAGTAGCTTGAGTGTTACTTGTTAAAATCAATCATTTAACAATAGTGTAGTTTAAAGCTCGCTCGCCATTTGTGCTCAAGCACACCACTAGTTTATTGGCAATTTGGAAATAATGAGACAGCAGTATGAGCCCCTACCTACGGTCATTGTTCACTTACCTTCTTTCCGATCTGAAAAGAATTGAAAATTAGGGACTCAACCGGGGAAGATCCCTCAACCTCGTAAACTACTGTGGTACTCGGAACACAGTTTTCCTGGTAGATCGAGTGCGCCGCAACACTACCTAGATAGGGTGTGGCATCTCGCGACCTGTGCGCATGCGAGACTACTACGAACCTTGACGCGCGCTCAAGAAAACTAATCAAGGAATAAGTACTTACAGGAAATTTTGAAGCCCCTTTACAAAATATTGTGGGAAATTCCCCCTGTTCCTACACTGTTATTAATGATACTTATTGCATAATATAACCTATAGTAGATGGATACAGTGTTTTCCCCATTATTTCGTTGATGCAGCTTTGCATGTATTACACAGCGGTGAAAGAAGACTTTGGGAAAAGGGGGAGGAGAGAAGACACCCTCTGCTAAAACATAAAGATACTCTGAGACCACACCCATTCCCTTAAAATTGCTAAACAGATGGTAAAATGCAGTTCATAATTATATACATGTAGTATAAGAAAGAAAGAAAATTGATGCACAATGAAATGATAAACAGAAGAACATGTGTACAGAGATGGGTATTAATTAACAATTGTATTGGTGAGAATTACAGCCACATCTACTGCAGTCTGTGTTCCATGTTGCTCTGAAGAGGTCTCTGCAGTGGGTGGGCCAGGAGCTTGGCAAAGCAGTTGAATAGATGTGCCACTCTGAAAGACCAGTCCAACACTATTACCTTGCTGCTATTGGGAGACAGCTCCGACAGAATCTCAAATATACTCTAAGATAATAATAACAGACATGCTTTACAGACAAAACAACAACAACAAACAACAACAACAACAAAAAAACAAAAAAACAAACACCAAATAGAAATTAGACATGCATAAGGCTTTTCTTTATCTGTTAGCTATTAATACATTAAGAAGAGTATTATACCGTAAAAAAAAAAGAAAAAAAAAAGAAAAAGAAAAAAAAAAAAAAAAAAAAAAAAACAATTTAAAAAATATATATAAATTACAAATTTTATGATTTTACCTTGCAAAGATTAGCAGGTGATGGTGGAGCATGGGCATAGAGAACATCGAGGAAAAAGTATGGAGACTCATTCAGTTCACTGTGTGCCTACCAAATAGTAATAATTCATCCATAAAAAGGCCAATTATTACAAGAATACTTTACACTCAGCCATCTGTCATGGTCATCAAATATTCACACACAAAAAAAATATAATAATAAATTATTTTTTTTAAACTAACATTTTCTAACACAAGCAGTTGATCCCTTACCGTAACTTCTCCTTGATAGATAGGCATGCAAGACGACCGTCCATACAGGAGAATAGCTCGTACGACATATGGAGGGGGAAGAAGAGGGTTTTCTGTCGGGGGAGGAGGGGGGCTGTACTCATGGCTATATAAAAATATGATTCATGTAAGAAATCTACATTGGTGATAGGAAAAGAACACTGGCATGTACACATTACAAAAAATGTAATAAAAATTAGGCCATGACATAATAATCTCGCGTGCAAGTAATCGAGTAAAAGCAGTTGTCCAGACCCTCTTTCCCACGTAGCGGTTAGGTAAAGGGTCTGGCTTGCGAGACTAGACATAAATGTGGCAAGTTTAAGATTACATACAAGTATGACATACGCACAGGATTGACGTCAACACACATGTAGCAAGTTAGTCCACATATACCAACTTTAACAACATGCATACTAACCATGCAGCATCTATGTAGAACACAAGTCAACAAAAACAAAAATAACTTACATTATGGAATATAGAGATGCTGTATCTACAACAACAACAACAACAAAAATTGGAAATATGCTAACACCTTTACGTAAACGGAAAGAAACGAATTCACCAAAATAAAAACAAACAAACAAAAAACAACAACAACAAAAGAAACAACTAAAAGTAGAGAATTCAAGCGTCATATAAGTCATTCTGTTAACACCGCTTATTTCCTTACCAAATGTATCATAGTCTTCTTCCACAGACTGGAGGTCACTAATGACATCACAAAGGTCATGTGGGTTGTTGTTGAAGTTACAGAACTACATAAAAAAAAAGGGAACAGCAGAGATAAAGGTGACAAAACTTCCCAGCTAACGACCTAGCACCATTGAGACTGCATCAGAATTAACCTTCCTTAATTCATTTATTCATGTTAATGTTTATTATTCTAGGTTTAATTAAATTATTTTTTATGTGCATGTGTGTTAATTCCCTAAGAAAACTTTTGTACTCAAAACTAATTATTGTTTGCACTAATATGTAAATTAATGTATTGGCTAATATATTAACTTTCATGAATCTTAAATGAAAGTTAAAATAAATTAACTAACACTCCACACAACACAGTTACTAGTTTCATCAATACAATGCACTTCACAGTGATACAGACAAATGCCAACAAATGTATGCAGAGACTAGATAGACAGAGGGGGAGAGGAAGAAAAGAGAAAGCCCCTTTCTTTTCCACACAGGTATAGTTCATCTTGTAAGCAGGGCTAGTCACTAGCAATCAAATCTCTTTCAGATACAGAACAGTGAATCACACACACACACACACACACACACACACACACACACACACACACACACACACAGGTCTGTGATTGGATGCGTGATTAGGATGATGCCATTGCAATACAGAGTCAGCAGTATGACTAAACTACAACTATTGGTTAATGTCTCAAACCACAACTGTTGATTAACTAGTTTAATACCATAGCCCGAGTCATTTTTCAATACAAAAAAAAAAGTGTGGTATTATTTTGAAATACCACAGTAGTGGAAAACTGAAATAATGATCTGATTGGTCACGGCAATCTCTTCACAACCTTGCCGTACTTTTACCCGCTAGGCAATGTCGCGGCGAAATTCCAGGGAAACACTATTTAGCAACGGTAAGAAAAGTATGAATAATAGCAGAACCGGGATGAAAAAAATTATTTGACGGAAATATAATGCAAGATTATGGTTTTCTTAGCTGCAGAAATGAACTGTTATCTTTGGCTATAGTATTAACATATGATAGCACGAAAAACTGTGGTATTCGGATAAATATCACTCGTGCGACAAGAATATGTCCACACACCCAATTAACTTTAGTATTGCTGGACCATCCGCCCACTCACAGACATCCAATTAACTTCCCGACAGTGCCTGACCATGTGCTCACTCTAGCCACACCTCCAATTACTTCAAAGGTTGCGGACCATCCACCCACTCAAATAAACTTCCACACTTCTGACCCATCTTCCCACACACATCTAATTAACTTCAACATTACTGACCCACCCACTCACATGTCCATGCATTATGTTTGCTAGTACATTAGCCCACCACATATTAAATGAGCAAACTTTTAGTGAAATTCTTCAAAAAGTGTAGCTCCAGAGTGGATTTCAATTATCAAATTTAGTTAAATATATTCAAAATTTGTTAGTAATTCTATAGAGCTGAACTTAGAGAAAATACGACAATAATTTTCATGCTGTTGCCATCAAAATTACCTTTTTCATACCATGAATCCATATATTTAGCAATGGATACTTATTTGTCCTTGTTGGTTGAAGTCCTTATTTCGTAGCACACCATGTATTTACAAATCACCAGCAGACAGCAGACAGAGTATTTTGGTTTTGTCAACCCCTTACCTGCCAACCACTTATCCAGCCTACCACTCATCCCTCCAACCCCTTACCCTTCTTTGTATGAGTATGCATAGGGGACCAATAGATTAGGGGACGAATAGATTAGGGGGCGAATAGATTAGGGGACAAATAGAAGCGAATAGATTAGGGGACAAATAGATTAGGGGATGAATAGATTAGAGGATGAATAGATCAGGGAACAAAAGTGCCATCAACATTTTTCTCACCAATGAAAAAACAGTGTGTAGATCAAAATTCACTTATTGCAGAGCATTGCAAACTCAAGACTGAAGTCCTACATATGCAGCTGACTAATATAGTATGTCTTGTTTGTACTATTGCAATGCTTAGTTACTGTAGCTGCTTAATGTTATTCATGTTGCTGCTGTTCTACAGGATTGCTAATAGTGTTTTTCTTCAGTATTAATTACTCACCCACATGTTTGTGTAGTGCATTGCCATGTATGTACACTTCCTGGGCATGCACTTATTCACACTCCACCCACCAACTCTCTCTCTCACACACACACACACTCACACACAAAAATGCAAAAATGTAAATTCTCTTGCTGCCGCTAGGCGGTCACGCGCACCTGGCAGAGCCAGGATGCCTGTGCACTAAGCAGGCACTGTGAGCCGTGCAAGCAAAGCTCCTGGAGCCGGGCTAGGAACTCACAGGAGAACAGACCTTTCCTCACAGCAAGTGGTGTGGGCACCCGAAGTCCCACCTGGACCATTGCTGCTTCATGAGAAAAGGCCTTGAATTTGCACCCCAGCAAATGCCAGGTACCCAATCACAGCTGGGTGGACTGGTGGGGCTGGTGGGAGGCAGATGGAAATCAGATGGAAAAATTGCCTGAGTTGGGCTTGAACTCAGGACCACGGGCCCTGAGCCCACTACACCACACAACACACACACATACTCACCAACTCTTGCATACAAACACAAATGTAAATTATCTTATTGCCGCTAGGCGGTCACGCGCACCTGGCAGAGCCAGGATGCCTGTACACTAAGCAGGCACTGTGAGCTATGCAAGCAAAGCTCCTGGAGCCGGGCTAGGAATTCACAGGAGAAAGGCCTGGGCACCCGAAGTCCCATCTGGACCATTGCTGTTTCATGAGAAAAGCCTTGAATTTGCACCCCAGCAAATGCCAGGTACCCAATCACAGCTGGGTGGACTGGTGGGAGGCAGATGGAAAAACTAGATGGAAAAATTGCCAGAGTGGGGCTTGAACTCTAGGACCTCAGGCCCTGAGCCAAGGACACAACCACTACACCACACAGACATACTCCACACACACTAACAACACATAAACACACACTTACACACATACACAAACACATTCTAACGCATGCACACACACACACACACTCACCCACTGAGCAGATTCTTTAAGAATGACAATGGCAAATTCATGTTTCTTGTTGATCATGTTCTTATTGTGCACAAACAGCTCCAGAGCACTCTTCCACACAGACAACAAGGACAGATCACCTCTTTAAAAAAAAATTAATAAAACAAATGAAAAATTATTTACTTAATTTTTTCACAATTGAATAGAAAAACTTGCATTTCAAAATAGTATTCAAATTAATATATTGTCTTGTGTTACATTATACAACCTGACGTGACAACAGTAAGAAAGCAACTGTGGAGTCTTTGTTACAATATCATATATATCTCAACCCAAGAATCTGACTCCAACAACAATACATCTCCCCCCCCCCCCCCCCCCCACACACACACACACACACATACACCGCAAACGTACATTCCTATATTATATAGGACATACCACCTGATCACGTAGGACAAATTGACATTTGTTGCCATTTCTAACTCACTTGTTCTTGCTCTTGGTGGTAGCCTTGCTGACTTCATCACACAGATCTATGCACAGGATCTGCACAAATCATACAAACACACATTTATCAAAAGTGCAATTATCCAGTGCAATTATCCTAGGGATATACAATTTACCTACACAAGGACAACAAAAACTATCTAACATTCAGTCATGAAATAATAACCAGTTTTCTCTGTCAGGGTTTCATACAAACTATGGGAGCCCTGGAATCCCCCCCCCCCCCCCCCCCTACGGTCAGGTTTCCCCCTCCCCTAAATTTAGTTTCCTCCCACCCCCCACCCCCCTTTTAATTTTTTTTTTTACCCTGACTGAATTTTTTATAAAAAAAAGAAAGATCAGTACAAGTATGAAAAACTATAGCTTAATTACTCTACTGCTAGTTTCTTTTAAAATGGCAAACAATTTGTCAAAATCATGACTGTCTAGTTCTGGTCATCAGTAGCAATTTGTAATAAATTGCCTAAGTTTCATCTAATAATCTGTTTCATAGTTGTGACGTCACCATTTTCATGTACTAAAATATTTTTGTGACTCTACAAAACCCCCCCCCCCCCAGCGAAAAAAACCCTGTATGAATCCCTGCTGTTTGTATTTTGCTCATAAGGAGAAGTTCGCTACAAAGGTATTCAAAACCAGGAAAATGTATCACTAGTAATGACCACACATTGGCACCTCATAACATTGTATATAAAAATAACTCTGAATAATGTATATTGTAAAAGGTCAACGGCCCAACTCATTTAATTTTGTTAGGCGTATTTAACTAAGGGGTCTAAAGGTTCTACTGTGCTCAGGATATGCAGCTTCAGCTAAGACTGAGGATTTAGTGAACAACTAAATCGACTCATCAAAAACAGGTAAAGTAACTCATCAAAAACAGGTAAAGTACCTTAAAGTATATAGCTAATATGGTGACCACCCATTGAGTGTAGATGTAATTCTATTTCTCCATGAGCCAGTTCACCATTACTGTGCTATAGAGCACACCACTAGAGCCTATCTACGTGTTCAGATCTATCGATAGTCCAGTTCATTACAATGAAATTACAGCAGACATAGTTTAGCGTGAACTGCTAATGCAAGGCAAGTTAGCACAGTATGATGCCCAAACTATCTCAACAGATGCTGTACTGGCTATGAAATGCTGGCAAACACAAACATAGTGGAGAAACCGGAAAAAAAAAAGAAGTCCAAAGTGACATATAATTGGTAACAACTTACATGTATATAGTTAGTGAGCTCCGAGTGTCTCATTCAAATTACAGATTAACGAATGCAGTTACATAAAATACCAATGCATTTTTCAAGTACATTTCATTAAGTATCTGATCTACCTCCATTTTAACCTTTTGTCGGATTCTTTATCTATTCCTCTGAAATCTATTGCGCACATGCCATGCTTAAGAGCACATAGAAATAATATCTATGCAAATTTCTCAATATCCCAGAGTTCCTCTTAAGCTCAAATGTCTAAATGGGTGACCAGGTAAAAGAAGCGATCAAATGAAGCGGAGGCAAATAAACAATGGGATGCCAAAATGAATATGAAGTTCACTAAACTGTGTTTGAACGACTCTTTGAATGACATGCAGTGTAGACACACGAATATATACAAATGTAGTGGATTGCTTAGGCCCTTCCTGACCTTAACTTGCTGGTTTAGTTAGCTACAAAGCTTTTACAATGAGGTACATAGCACTTACAATTTTTTCAGGGCAGCTGGCATGAATATCTGAATGGTTGAACTCGCTCTGTTGACTGGAATGGCTTAGCACACTAGAATGGCTCAGAATACTGCTCACTGCGGACACACAACGACTATAGTTACGTCACCGCAGATATGCACTGGAATGTGGCTAGTTGTAGCAATACAATAAGAAACCTTACTAGAGCCTGACGCCTGCTTTTCTAGCTTCCCTTCCTCAGTCCCCGACATGATCTAAATTCACATATTTCACAGGAAAATAATTACTGCGACAGCTTTAATCCTCTCTGGACCAATGTAAACAACAATTTCGATATAACGGGCCGATTGGAAATTTTAATTAATGCCCACTACGCAGTAAACGCACGTGCATTTAAAAGGTGGTGCATTTTCTTGTCGGTTTTCTTGCCGGTCTTTCCGTAAGATGAAGAAGTCTAAGTCGTTTGTAAAAAAGACTCGTAGAGGTGCTGTGGTGAAAGTGGTGTCAGAGCACTACCTCAGGGACGATATTTGGTGTGGAGTGAAAGGATGTTTGAAGTGCAAGCATGAGAAACCTACTCTGGAAAATTGTCCAGTCAGAGAGTCTGACCTGGTTAGTCAGGCTCACTTTTTGGTGCCAGACACTAATGTCGTGCTTCACCAACTTGACGTGCTGGACGATGCTGCTTTCAGTAATGTGATAATTCTACAAATTGTTCTGCAGGAGGTACTATATGGCATTTGGTGTGTTTGACTAGTAGAGCAAAATTACTGGGAATTCGAGACATCACTTTACTCTAAAAACTGGTTCCATAATGTATGGATGCAGTAAATATATGTATACTTTATGATAAAGTGTGTATGCAAACATTTTCCATTATAATTTTCAGCTTGGCTGTTACCAACAACAACAACAAACAAACTAGCCTGACTAAAATATCCAAGTTGGTAATGAGCAGTCTTGCTTGTCATGGCTGGTTGTATGGTTCTAAGAAGAGATAACCACTTATTCAAGAAGTCTTATGGTTACTATGTTGTATGTAGCAAAGTTATTACTTGATGAATTAGGAGCCTTTATGATTAATGGCCTCAAAAACACGAATATTACACTTCTTAACTACCCACTCTTAGAGATCTAGAATCTGGAAGAAGAAAAAAAAAAGTCATCATAAACATGTGAACAACTGCTGTTTGTTTTTTACTAATTTTTTTATTCTGCACATTGCACAGAGTACAAATACATCCCAATGCTAAACCACACCCCGTTTAGTGTTTCTCCATCCTAGAAATATTCACCCTGGCCAGTCAGTGTAGAAATGTATAAACTTGTTCAAATCTGTTAGCTGCTGATCAATATAATTGCAGTATTTTTCTGACTAAATTTAGTTGGTATAGTTCATCTTTGCTCCAATTTTAATAACTTTATTTTTTCCTGTTTGTTGCACAATTATATGTACTGTTTAAATTTAGTATTATACATGTGGTTGCAGGTCAAGCATAGACATTTAGGCATGTACAATCGACTCCGAACGCTCATCAGCAATCCCTCAAAGAAGTTCTACGTCTTCAGTAACGAGCTCCATCGCGACACTTTCATCGAGAGGCAGGCCAATGAGACAGCCAATGACAAGAATGACAGAGCCATCAGGACTGCTGCTAAATGGTACAAGTCTCATCTAGCCAAGCACCTGAAGGGCAAGGAAAAGCCTGAAGTGGTTTTAGTGACCAATGACATGAAGAATAAAGAGAAAGCCGTGAATGAAGGAATTCTATCGTACACTATTCATGATTATGTGAAGTCTATGAAAAACCGTCCTTCTCTTTTGGATAGTTTAGCAGGTCCTGCCCCTAATTCAGAAGAGGCGGAGCCAAAGAACAGTCAGGGGAAATCAAAATTTAGTTTTCCTGAGCACCTTCATCTATCAACCATCCAGTCTGGCATAAAGAGTGGGAAGTATGAGCAGGGAATATACCAGGGTTCTCGAGAAAACTATCTTGAGGGAGTTGTGCGGCTGAATTCGAAAGACACAAGTTCGAAAGAAGAAAGATATGTTTTGGTAAAGGGTCTTAATAACTTAAATCGTTCAGTGCATGGAGATTTGGTGGCAGTGGAGATACTCCCTGAATCAGAGTGGTCAACTCCTTTGGGAGTAGTCATGAAAGATCCTGAAGCAATACAAATTAAAAGGAAAAGGACTAGGGATGAGCGACCAAGTGAAAATGATGATGATGATGATGATGATGCATTGGGTGAGGATATGGAGATGAAAGAAGTCAAATCTGCTGACAAGAATGGTAAAAAGTCTTCTCCTTGCAAAGAAACTGGTCGGATAGTGGGTATTATTAAGAGAAATTGGCGGCCGTACTGTGGAACACTTCTCCCTTTACCACACTCACCAATGCACTCCACGAATCGGCATTTATTTGTGGCAGCTGATCGCACCATCCCACACATACGCCTTGAAACTAGGCAGGCAGATGCTCTGTTTCGAAAAAGGATAATTGTCAGCATTGACAGCTGGCCGCGATCATCACGTTATCCCCAGGGCCATTTCGTCCGAGTTCTTGGTGACATTGGAGACAAAGAGACAGAAAATGAGGTGTTGCTCATTGAACACGATGTTCCTCATCAGTCTTTTGCAAAATCTGTTCTAGACGACCTCCCACAGATGCCTTGGGGGATAACGGCTGATGATGTCCAGGTACGAACTGATTTGCGACATTTAGACATCTGCAGCGTTGACCCGCCAGGATGCACTGATATCGACGATGCCTTGCACTGCCGGACGCTGGAAAATGGTAATTTTGAAGTAGGTGTTCACATAGCCGACGTCTCTCATTTTATCAGACCTGTAACGTCACTCGACTCGGAAGCAGAAAACCGAGGGACAACTGTGTATCTGGCGGACCGAAGGATTGACATGGTTCCGGAACTCCTCAGTTCTAATCTGTGCTCTCTACGTGGGGGTGAAGAGCGACTGGCTTTTTCTGTCTTGTGGGAAATGACCAAAAATGCGGATATTGTCTCTGTAAACTTTTGCAAGAGTATAATTAAGTCCCGGGCCGCTTTGACTTACGCAGAAGCTCAAATGCGGATTGATAATTCCAGTCTTACAGACAGTGTCACTGTTAGCTTGAGAGCACTTAATGCACTGGCGAAGGTCCTCAGAAAAGGTCGTTTGGATAATGGTGCGCTAACCTTGGCTTCTCCAGAGATACGGTTTGAAGTGGACAGTGAGACTCATGACCCCATTGACCTTCAGACAAAGGAACTTCGCGACACAAACTCGCTCGTTGAAGAGTTTATGTTGTTGGCAAATATCTCCGTGGCTAAGAAGATTTATGAGGAGTTTCCACACTGTGCATTGCTCCGGCGACATCCATCGCCGCCGCTGTCCAATTATGACATCCTCATCAAGGCAGGTGCTTGTAAAGGGATGAAGATTTCTGTGGAGTCGGCCAAGGCTTTGGCAACCTCGCTTGATGAAGCTATTATGGAAAATGAACCGTACTTCAACACAATGCTGAGAATTATGGCCACACGTTGTATGATGCAAGCTGTTTATTTCTGCTCTGGTACACTCCCGTACGACCAGTTTCACCATTACGGACTGGCCACACCCATATACACCCACTTTACGTCTCCCATTCGTCGATATTCAGACATAATTGTCCACAGGCTCCTGGCCGTCATCATAAACCGAGACTCCACGTACCAGGAACTGCTTGATAAGGAGAAGGCGCAAAAGTTGTGCAACCATTTGAACCATCGGCACAAGAATGCCCAGTACGCGGCCAGGGCATCCATCAATCTCCACACGCACCTTTTCTTCAAGACCAAAGCCACCATTGAGGAAGCCTTTGTGCTCTTTGTGAAGAAGAATGCTCTGCAAATTTTGGTTCCAAAGTATGGTTTAGAGAGCACCATGTTCTTTGATTCAGATCAACCCGACTCCTTGACTATTGTAGCAGATGTCGAAGAACCTTCATTAACTGTAGATGGAGTCAAGTTTTCTCTGTTTGACAAATTGAAGGTAGCCATGTATGTTGAGCAGTCCAATATCCAGCAGTTTAAGCTGAAACTGAGCGTCGTTCATCCCAAGATACCTGGTGTGAGTGTGGATCCTGATGATATTCATTCTTTGGGTGTTCAGAGTGGTATGAAGCGGAAATCTTTTGAGTCAAAGAACCTTCCACCTTCCAAGAAACAAAAACTTCTCTGAAAAAAAGAATCCATATAATTTGTACTTTTTTCATGTAATAATGGTATGTAAAGTTTATAGTATTATGGAAAGCTGTGTTTCTTTTTGTTGGTGGTTGGCGTAGTCACGCCTCCAAAATTTTCTGCGGTCATTTTTGCATTTCAAATATAACCGCATTCATTGATAAATGCACGCGCGTTTGTCTTCGTTGCGTTGGCAACGTTTACCTTTGCGGATATAATTGCTAGGTGCTAACGGGTACTAACAAGTGTAATGGCGAGTTAAAAGGTTTGATTTTCTCGAGATGACTACTTCTCCCTTCAGGTTTTCATTCAGCCAGCCTAGGCGGACACGCAGATCCGCTACAGCGCCGGCGAAATCCGTTAGATTTGCGGAGTCACCTTTGCCAGGGAAGCAATGTCAAGTAACAAAGGAACCTTCCAACCCTGACCTTTCCTCTCTTGGACCTGTAATCAGCAAGGTTCATAAGCAGGCGAAATCGGAATCTGTTCGAGACGCTAACGAAGAAAACCGTACAGATGCTCCTAAAGCTCAGGAAACTTTACATGCTAAATCAAAATCTGGCCAAGGAAAATCAGCAGAAAGGCCAAAAACAGCACCCATTAAGCAGTCTCTGACGAAACCAGAAATGATAGATGAGAAAGTCCAAAACCCATCAAATTCAACAATTTCTAGCGAAGTCCCAGCAGGTCCAATATCATCTCTGAAAATTGCGGCTGCTCTGAAATATACCCCAACCCAGCCAAAGACAGCTAAATTGAAAACCAAAACCCTCAGCTTTAAAGTAGATGGCACTCATACTAAAAAGACTACAACTGGTTCCAAGACGACTGCTCCGATATCTTCCTCCCAAGTTATAAACCATGCCAATCAAGTCCGGGAGCAGATGAACACAACTACGCACGTGCACACACGGATGATGCGCCATGATGTCTCCATTCTTCGCAGCAAGATGATCAAGATCGATGAGGAGTTCCGCCTTGCCTCAAAGTCTCGTGCTCTGCTTGAGTCTGGTTTGCAAGAAGTACGGAAGAGCATGTCTGTGAATCATCAAGCTATAAGCACACATGAGAGGAGAAAAAAGACTTCAGAGGTAAGTTTGTACTTTAATATGCAATAATTTTGTCTCCGCAGTAAAATCATACAAATTATTCATTCTGGTTAGCAATAATAATAGCTAACATTAATAATAGAAGCCATGAAATTGTACTAAATAGAGGACACAAAACAAAATATAATAATGTAATAATAATAATAATAAAGTAATGATCATAATAATTATTATAATTGTTATTACTATTATTATTATTATTATTATTATTATATACATGTATACTCATGTTATATTATACTACTGTAGGAACCTGTATTGAAGGTGTTGACAGAAGAGTCTAAAGTTCTCTCCTCCAGCAAGCAGAGCATGGAGCAGTATCTTGTCACAGTCAAGGCTAACTTACAGAGCCTGGACAAAGTTAGGAGAGAATCAGAGTCCAAGATGGCCATTTTGGGGAGAGCTCTTGTTTTGGATGCTCAAAATTTTAAGGTACGCTTGCACTTCATGAATTGAATTGCGAGAAAGAAAAGAAAAACAAAACAAAAGCACAAATAGAGATGTACTCAGACCCACTTGAAAATATTATTTGTAATGCACCCAATAGTGTAATGCGAGAGGTTGCTAGAATATTTATGCGATAGAATTGTCAGCTTGCACTAGCCTTGATGGTACGCTACCAGATGCAATTTTATTCACTAACTTTTGGTAAATAAGTAGTTCAGATTGACTGATTAAACTACCGTATTAATTGGAGACGTTCTGGTGAAACATTTGCAATCATGCACATGGTTAATTAAACACATCAAGATGAAAATTAAAAATGTTAATTACACAATCTTTTCAATAGCTGTAGGTAATGATTATACAAAAACTAGACATTATTAGTAAAATGTTCTATTTCAGGTATTCAATGGTCCACTCTCCACAAAAGGATTGCTAATCAGTCGGCAGAGACATTACTCTAGTTCCAGTAAACCACCTCACAATGCACCTCCTGTGAACCAGGAAATTGGTGAGTACTTATTTTTAAACATCAGAACATATTATTTCATGCATCCTGTAGAATTTTCATAAATAAACAATTTAAAGGTTATAGGGAGCACACTGTTCATGTGGTCAAAGAGTTATAGTGAAACTATTCCTTCAATTTGCAATTCCAGGGAAGGAGGAAGCTCTCATGAATTGGTCTGGCCAGGAAGTGGGTGTGGCATAAACAATTCATGGGTGTGGCCAAAGCCATTTATGGGTGTAGCTAAGAATAGTTCATGGGTGATGTGACAAGTCTATTATTCATTATAATTGTAAATAGTTAACTAATAAAAAAGAAATTTTGTATTAGCTGAAGTAGTTTATAATGACGCCATGATAGCTAGAATAGTTACTGACAGAGCTAATACATTGCAAACTGTATTTACACTTGCGACAAATAAATATCTTAGACTTCGTTATTTATCACGATCATTAATGCTAAGCCGCCACTAAACAAACTGCGGGAGAATGAAAATAATCAGTAAAGATTGTCAATTGGGATTTCCCTTTAACGACAATAGTTATTTCGATATTCCCGATTTCTAAAGATGGTCTGGCCAAAACCGGACCCACTGGACCGGTTCCTCCGGGCCTGAATTCGTAGAGCAAACATGTTGCCCCTTAAAACTACATACATAGCTTTATCTAATATGCACATGTATGTCATGATACACATGTGCCATTAATGTACCATTATACAGTGTTCAATGTGCAAACGTTTTTGTCTTCCTTCCAGTCCAACTTCTGTCTCGTGTGTCTGAGATTGTCAGGACCTCCAAGAAAGCTCGAGGTGACTTACTGAGTGTCCTTGTGTCTATCAAGTCTACAAGGAGCAGCATCCACAGCAAGGTCACTGATGCCATGACAACAGCTGAGAAAGAAGCCACCAGACATAGGGTAAGAAACTTAATTCAGAATTCATGAGATAAGATATTAAATTAACCAAAAAGAACTCACCATCACTGACCATTGTTTAATTTACAGTAAACATAATTAAGTTCATATTTTTAAAGTGCATATTAAAGATAGTTAAATTTGTGTAGGTTCTATTAAATCAAACTGTTTGTAGTTTACACCACACAAAAAACAAATCAAAAAGCCCCCCCCCCCACCAAAAAAAAAAAAAAAAAAAAAAAATAAATAAATAAACCGCAACAATGAAAGAAAGTCAAGCTTTGTCTATTGTACAACGTATTTTGTAGAATGGTTCATAATATTATATTTTTTGTAATATTAGCAAAATTATGAAATTCAGCGAGGTAGAGTGAAGCTGGAGAGACACTCAGCATCTCGTCACAAACATGCTGGTGAGATAGCATTGGGCATGGCACTGGGACCTCACTCTGACGCATACAGGTATGAACATGTACATGTGGCAAGGATGCAATTATCAATCACGATAGCAGACAGTGAATTTTAGAGGTGTAAATCAACAATATAGTACATGAGTCGTGCATCAAATGTTGGGGAATTTCATATCTATTCCAATTAAATCCTTAATTGCAGTGTTTATTTTATGGTTTTTTATTTTTTTAATTTATTTTTAGTTTAGTGTGATTAAACTAATATTTAGTTGTTCTTACATTTTTTTAAATAGAGAAATATCGGAAAAAAATGATCGACCTTTATCTCGACTTCGTCCAGAAGCTATGCAAGAAGAGAAGGCAAGCCTATCAGAAACTTCTAAAACATGTTCAAGGTAAATACAGCATGACTGATAGACTAGGATATCAATGTCTATTGCCTGGTTACACACACACACACACACACACACACACACACATACCCCATGTCTGTGTGCAATATGGTCGGAGCTATCGCCATATCATGGAAGGAGGGGTAGGAGAAATTGGCTATCAATCAGCCAAAAATTTGTTGGTTACCTTACAAGACAAATAAGTGATTCTGCATTTGTTGACATGCCGTTGTTGTGGGACTAGATGTACATCACAATCCACCCGTTCAATTTCATATTAATTTCATATGTATGTACATGCAATGACTGCTGTCTTTGTATAGGCAACTTGCAACAACAGTGGAACAAGGAAGCAAATTGACTCACTCGGACCAGAAACTCAAGAAGAAAATTCGAGAGAAGTCATTCAAAGCAGGTTCTCTATCTAAATCGCTTCGTCTGCGCAAAGCTTCGTTAGATCACAAGTGAGTTTTCCATGAATAAATAGTTCAGTAATCCTTCTTGGCTAAATTAAAACTATAATTAAAATATTTATATAATTCAGTAATTCTCGGCAAATGTCAGGTTAAGTTTTAATTAACATAATATTGGCTGTAAGAATGAGAAAATTTGCTATTATTATATTGATATTGTAAGGATGAGTTAAAATTATGAGTTTTGAGATGACCGGATGCAGCAAGAGTACCATCCAGTTCCTAACCTAGTCTGGCGTAGCCAACCCTTTACCTTCTATTATTGGGGGCGTGGGGGAAGGAAAGGGTCTGGGGACATGGCCATACCAATTTGTTCTGCCGCACATAATATATTGCGGCAGTCAATTACCGTTAGCAAATTACCGGGAATAGCCCTCCTCAACCACATACAGAAATTCCTATACTGTCAGCCACCCTTTCAACGCTAGATTTAGCAAGTATGGCTATGGAAAGAGAGACACGCCAAACAGACCGTATTCTGTTGGAAAATTTTCTACGTGCCAATAAAGGTCTGATCACCTCCACCAGCAACTCTCTCATAGCACTAGTCTGTCAGCAAAAGCTACAGAAACTTTTTTTTTTTTTAAAGTGTTCGGAGAATCAATTTGCAGCCATTGCGGTAGAAATTCAGGTATAAAGGAGGTGGGGCACCGACCGCTTACACATTCCTCTAGAACTAATTCGGTTTGGCCACGTCCCCAGACCCTTTTCTTCCCCACGCCATCAATAATAGAAGGTAAAGGGTCGGCTCGCCAGACTATCCCTAACCATGGCTATCTTAGGAGGTGGGAAATATCAGGATTCCAAGAGGTCCTAAAAGTTTTGCTGCCCAAGATGTCCTAATGGATAGGTATCTTCTATCGTGCTTTCAAGTCTGGTTCTAGCTACAAACAGAACTTGGCATGGCTGATGAGAATTGGCATTGATGATAAGAAGTGAATTATATTGTATTGTGAGACAAATTCAAAGACAACAATCACAGGATCAGGGGGGGGGGGGG
>WLWD01004405.1_pt1 | contig 31541 bp, 21 predicted proteins | sample 6712731 | NCBI WGS metagenome assembly WLWD01 (sample SAMN12718690, study PRJNA576275) | sponge metagenome | isolation source: marine sponge | host: Mycale hentscheli | place: New Zealand: South Island, Marlborough, Capsize Point | collected 2014-11-01
TGTGATCATGCAGGCACTTCAAAATAATGAACTGTAGAGAAGATTTTCAGAGAAAGAGTGTATATACAGTATAGCTATTTACATTAGAACTTTCATCAACTTTTGTGAATTACTAGTCTGCTAGATGCAGGTGATTAGACTAGGCCGACCAGTCCAGATGTTGTGGAGGTTGTGATGATAGCAGGAGGACAGGATTTGAATAGAACTGTTAGCCATCCATCTAGTAGTGGTCGCTATGTATGGGATTACTGGTTTCAATTAGTGGGAACCAGTTTACTGGTTTGGACCCATACCTTGACCAGCATGGCCTTTTAAAGTTGATTAAAGTGCACACACACTCAGGTGCACTCAGATGGATTGATGTACATTCGTGTGGAGTATTTCAATGACACAGGTTATAAAGCAATTAGTTTGATAAGCAGAGCTGCTAGAGGTGTGCATGACTGCTTGTTGTCAACCAACGCCACTGTTACGCGACATAGTGAAGTGGGTGTGTCATCCTAGCATGTTGCTGAAGATGACTCTGGTTAGCTATTGCATACATACCTGTGGTATTGCATGATACCAATGAACTTCAATTACATGTTTAGTATAAAGTACTCTTGGGCGGCAAGGTAACCAGCTACATAGGTAACTCTGTAGCTGGTAAACATAGCTCACTGGGTATGGGTTTCATACAGAGGTAGGGGCGCCCTGGGATACCCCCCCCTAGAATTTATGAAATTAATTAATGATATTTACTACTTAATGGTATTCTGGTGGTTATGATTTATATGGTTTTCTGTGATTTTGTTGTTTGTATATATCTAATATTTGATGAAAGTTCACTTCAGTTAATTGAGGTCCTTCAATTGCAATACGCATTAGTCTTCCAAGGTTGATGTCACTAATTCTAGACCTGAGACGATTTTTAACCAAATGGGTAATAGTTCAGCAAAAGTGGGCGTGGTCAAACAAAGTATGAAATCCTGCAGGATGTGTGTTTTGTTTGTAGTTCAACTAGTCTCTCTTGCACAAGCCTTTTAGTATCTTTCTCATGTTCTCTCTCTGGGAATGATCTTGTTGAGGTTGTTTACTGTTTGCGCACCACCTAGATATCTATTACATCACAGCTAGCTGTGGCTGCATACTCACCAGTTCGAGCTAACGGAACTCTTTACTGGTAGACTGTGCCGACTGACACTGAAATATTAAAATAGAATATGTTGGTACAGCAAACCTTGACATTTTTAGTAATACTAATCTACAAGACATTTCTGGTTGAGTTATTTGTTTGAAGTTTGGTAGCGTAGGACGACAAACGACAAAACAACCGAAGAAATTTTTAAACAACAACTATAGGCATATCTCTGCCAAGAAACCGCATTTCCTAGAGTTAATTGATAATAATGTGAATGTAGTGGAACTGGGCGGAGTTAGTTGTAAGTTAGGAGTTAGTTGTAAGTTAGGCAATCATCGTTCAACCGGTTGAGTAATCATCACATTCAGACAAGTTCAGATGCTAATTAGCTAAACCGACTTTCTCACCATCTTTGCTGCATGATCACTCATTACTATTATAGTATTCATGGGTTAGGGATGGTATATTCATGATGTTAGATCAGGATGTGTTTACTCTCTCACTGCAAAGGGAACAAACAAGTAATCCTCTTATTTATAGCACTGTACGGTAGATAGAAACTTTCTCACCTAAAGGGGTCTGGAAAAAAGCAAAGGAAAAAATGAAAAATCTTTGTTGTTGCCGGGAATCGAACCCAGGGCCACTGGCTTCAGCCACCAGTGCTCTAACCACTGAGATACGACAACCCTCAACTTCCAAGACCTTCACATTTCACCCCCTTATACTGTTGAGTAGTACCGCTTGCTGCAGTCTCGTACTCAACAGACCACCAATTATGTGCCGTCAGAACACCTTTTCAGTGTCGACCGGAAACACCTCCCCCTCCAGGAGAGGAGCCATAATTAGTGGATTAAAAAGAGAAAGTTTCTATCTAGTTTGTATGAAGGGTCAGAACTTGATAATTGTGATGATGTATCTTGTAAGTGCTTGAATAGACTAGACAGTGTGTGAGGCAATTGTACTTGGACACACGAGTAGAAATATTGATATTAACACTGAGTACTGGTCACTACTGGAATGCAATTTGAATTATAATTTGTAGTTGTTGAGACACCAAGGAACGCCAATGGTATTGGTGTATTACGTGTAGATTGATTTCTACAAGAGATTTAGTCATAGTGCATCCAAGCACTTGTCACTGGCTCTGTGTGTGTGTGTGTGTGTGTGCGTGCGTGTGGGGTGGGGACGGACAGAGGGGAAAAAAGTATTATTGTCATATTATGTGATAACATTTTGAAACCATTTGTTGTGTTGCTCATGGTTTGTTGTTTAACTCTAATTCACCATGGTAATACACATGTGTAGAAGACAGTTAGTGACTTACTGTCAATGTGGAGTGGGGTACAGTGTGATATCAATGATAATAAGAACTGCACATTGTGCATGTCTGTAGCCTGAGGCTCAGAGGATCAGAGACAGCTGACTTCAAGGGAGGGGAAGATCTCATTGAGAAGGTGAGAAAGCCATGCAGAGAAATGAAGCATGGTGGTAGGTAAGGGATCACCACCTCTATATGCTCAACACTTATCCAACTACAACAATCCAATACTGACACGTATACATGAGAACAACAATTGTTTATTGTCAACGTGCGTGCTCCTGCCGTCTCAGAGGTCCCCAGTCTCTATCCGGAGTCTTGCCTCTGAGTTGCCGCCAGCTGTGTCGAGATTGCCGCGAGGTGATGCCGTGGTGTCTGGGACTGAGACAATAAACAATTGTTGTTCTCATGTATACGTGTCAGTATTGGATTGTTGTAGTTGGATAAGTGTTGATGAGAGCATTTACGGTAACATCATTAGCGGGGGATTAACGGCCATGGTGTCTTGATATACAACTGATAGGCATCACTTTTCCACTTTCCCAACATCTTGATAGTGGAGTCTTCCACACCTGGGCGAACTTGCAGTCCCTGCCATACCTGCAGTCCCCATTGAACCTGTTGAATTTCTGGCACACCTCCTGGTTTGCTCCTCTTGCCGGTAACCCTGGCCACGTGCATTTTCTTGTCGCCCTTGACGGACATGCTGTGGCTGTGTGCTCCAGCGACTGACACACCGAACACCAATGAAGTTGTGGTGTTTTTAGCCGTGTACACAAGATGGAATAGTTGATGTGTGGTCAGTCTGTAGGCACTATTGGACTGGACTCTGGTGGCATTAGCTGTTTCTATTCAAGTCTGAGGACTAGACTATATTAACTTGTGTGAGTTGATTCATGGAGGAGTCCAGATGTTGTGGAGGTTGTGATGATAGCAGGAGGACAGGATTTGAAAACCATTAGCCATCCATCTGGTAGTGGTCACTATGTATGGGATTACTGGTTTCAATTAGTGGGAACCAGTTTGCTGGTTTGGACCCATACCTTTGCCAGCATGGCCTTTTAAAGTTGATTAAAGTGCACACACACTCAGGTGCACTCAGATGGATGGATGTACATTTGTGTGGAGTATTTCAATGACACAGGTTGTAAAGCAATTAGTTTGATAAGCCGAGCTGGCTAGAGATGTGCATGACTGCTCGTTGTCAACCAACGCCACTGTTACGCGACATAGTGAAGTGGGTGTGTCATCCTAGCATGTTGCTGAAGATGACTCTGGTTAGCTATTGCATACATACCTGTGGTATTGCATGATACCAATGAACTTCAATTACATGTTTAGTATAAAGTACTCTTGGGCGGCAAGATAACCAGCTACATAGGTAACTCTGTAGCTGGTAAACATAGCTCACTGGGTATGGGTTTCATACAGAGGTAGGGGCTCCTGGATACCCCCCCCCCCCCCCCATATTTGGTGAAAGTTCACTTCAGTTAATTGAGGTCCTTCAATTGCAATACGCATTAGTCTTTCAAGATTGATGTCACTAATTCTAGACCTGAGACGATTTTTAACCAATGGGTGATAGTTCAGCAAGAGTGGGCGTGGTCAAACAATGTATGAAATCCTGCAGGATGTGTGTTTTTCCGGAGAGGAGCCATAATTAGTGGATTAAAAAGAGAAACACACATGTGTAGAAGACAGTAGTAACTTACTTTCAATGTGGAGTGTGGGGTACAGTGAGCATGATATCATAAGAACTGCACATTGTGCATGTCTGTAGCCTGAGGCTCAGAGGAATTCAGAGACAGCTGACTTCAAGGGAAGAGAAGATCTCATTGAGAAGGTGAGAAAGCCATGCAGAGAAATGAAGCATGGTGGTAGGTAAGGGATCATCATCTCTATATGCTCTTATGTATGAGGTTAGGTATGGGAACATACTTTGCTCAATAAGATGTTGTTATTACGTGTAGCTTGCTATCATAACACACTTCAATGTGGTGACGTCATTTATCCAGCTATGACAGCAATGAACTTCAATTACATGTTCAAAGTACTCTTGGGCGGCAAGATAACCATAAAAGATGTTGTGCAGGCATAGCATTAAAAATAGCATAACATTAAGTTCTCCTGTTATTCTGCAGGAAGGCCTCCCTGTTTGTTCATACATAATCATAATATTTGATTGTTTTCTTTGTTTTTGTTTTCTAGACTAATCTGCAAAAAAAAATGAAGGAGCACAATTCACGGCAGTAAGGTGAGCATGCGGTGTGTGAGTGTGTGTGTGTGTGTGTGTGATAATGGCTAGTATGTGCGATGTACAAGTACTGTCGGGAAATGGGAAAAAGAAGCACTTGCACACACACACACACACACTATGAACAGATTCATTCTCCACATAATCATGTTGTACATACACTGTAGACTTCACTATACTGTATTCATTGAATGATGAATACAGCAAATTCTCTCTCTCTCTCTCACCGGATTATAACCTATATAGAGTCACTACTGTGCTGTAACAATGTGTAGACATCAACCTCTCAGTATTCCAGACAATAACACAGGAACTACTGTATTAGATTGCTAGTCAACAACTGGATACAAGCATTTGTGAGGTAATATGCCATAATAAACAAATGCTTGATATAGTGATAACTGACCAATTGCCCAGTTAATCTGTCCTGGTATATGCACAGTGTCCCAGTATACACAGTGACATATTCAATTAGTCTGCCTAGTTGGAAATGCACCCAGTGTCTTTAATACGGCTTCCATTTTAGGCTGCTCTGGTATCTACCCAACCCCCTGATTGATTGGTGAGTAGGTTCCAGTAACTTAAAATGGCTTGTGTACACACAGTGATACTTAATAGGATAAAGTCATTGCCCGTGCCCAGTACAATAAACCATGTGAATAAAATTTATAGCCAGCCACCCATGCAGTGATACTTCACCGGACTAGTAGGTTTGCCTGTAAATACTTGTTCTGTACTTTTTCAACCCTTGTTTAGTCTTCCTCTGTCAAGAGGGAACATTCAATTATACATACACGCATACACACACGCATGTGTACACATGTACATACACGCATACATACACGCATATGCACACATGTACATCCACGCATACATACATGCACACACATTCTTATTCTAGATATTAATATCATGAAATAAGGCCTACAACCTGAAGTTATTTGGTCACCAAATGTATGGTGTGTACTGAAGGAGTAGAAGTCCAGAGCTTTGCAGCTGTCAAAAATTAATAGTTGAGAAATACTACTAACTGTTTGCAATAGCGTGTGTGTGTGTGTGTGTGTGTGTGTGTGTGTGTGTGTGTGTGTGTGTGTGTGTGTGTGTGTGTGCACGCGCCCATTGTGGGTGTGCTGGTCATAGTGGTGATAATGTGATAGAATTAGAGACATTTTGCTTGGGGAGAGGGTGGAATCTATTCATAATCAAATTTAATTATTTTTTTAATATAAAATGCACAAGCAATAATAGAATATACATGTACTGGTGATGTGCTGGTGAGTGAGCCTAAAACTATACTATTGTGTTAAAAAATTGACTTTAACTTCTAATACTCAAGCTACTAAAGAAAGTCGAATTTTTAAAATATGTATAACTTCGGTAAAAGGATTCAATGTCATAGTAACCACTCCCCGCAATTGTTTGAATCGAAAAAAGCAACAAAAAAAAAAGGTCAAGTTATTTAAACATTTTCTTTGTGATATTCTTATTTGTAACGCACAATACTTTCACAGCTGAACATACCTACACAAGACTTACCTTCGTTATTAGTCCAGTGGGCAATGAATTTTCAAGTAAATAGTGTTGCGTAGGGCTTGTAACTTTGGCAAATAGCATATTAACTTACCACCACCACCAACTCGAATAGAAATGGAACTCCCTTAAGTTTCAGAGTTTTAACTGCACCTGCAAAAGGATTACAAAATGGTAAACAATTCAATTTCTAGGATGATACGGGTATAATGATCAATAAACCAGAGGATTCTGTTTAGTGCAGTTTGGGACAGGGTCGAACACTGAGCTAACACAAAAATATGTGAGGGTCAAAGTACAAGATGACATTTGTACGTCCTCGCATATATAAACAAAATCCCCGATTCTCAATTCGACACCACTGTATAGTGTCTCACTGTATAGTGTCTCACTGTATAGTGTCTCGCTTGCTTCGCTCACTCACCATATATATAATGCTACATAGTTGTGTGGAAATCACTTGATATTTGTTCACTGACATTATTACTTCTTCGAGTACCCACGTGCTTGGCTTGTAGTTCATACAATACATGTGCAGCTGTGTATGTACTTTGTGTACAGTACATATATGTATGTATGTTCCTCTGAGCAAAGCTAGAATGTGATGGCAACAGTCAGCACACTGTACGTGATCAGGTCCAATCTAGAACTCTAAAAAACTCCTAGCAACTGTTGTTAGTCCATCAAGCTGAATGAAGTGAAAGTGAAAACACCAACCTGACACACGCACACACACACACACACTAAACACAACTCATCTTACTCTTCATGGTACACTAATCCACAGACAAAACAAGTGAGCTTCTATCTCACCGTTTAAATCTGCTAAGTTAGCCTTATCAGTGCCAAGCCTTATCAGTGCCAACCTTTATCACACACACACACATACACACACACACACACACACACCTAACTATTGAATGCTACTTGAGTGAGGGAAAGACTATCACTTGATTGCTTTCTCTCAACATCCAAAATCAAACAATAATATATTTATAGATAATGTGTATAATTATAATATATAACAGGTATATGATTGCAGCCATTAGCTCTTACTGTATGTATTTTATTATCTCTAGACTAAATTCATATGTTATACATGGGGGATTGCCCGGGAAAAAATGCTATTAAAATGAATTCATAAAAAAAAACATTCTAGTTAAGGTAATGTATTCTTGTGAATCCTGTTTTATGATGAAATGTTTTATGCTGCAAATTCTTCTCCTTGTCACTAAGCAAGAACTCGGGGAAAACTCCGTGCTGTGATTGATATTATACTTTTCGCTCTATTAATAATTTGTCAATAGCTAATTATTTATCCACTCATGAAAACAGAACAAATTATACTATATTTAAATTTGCATTACAGTAATTACTAACAGTTTGTTATACTCATCCCTTCTACCCCAACTCTATGACTCCTCCCCTCATGCCGCCTTGACCAAGATTTTTTTTGTTTATTTGTGTTTTTGCAGCCAATTCACGTAAAAGAATAACTAACATGAATGCTATTGTTTTCAGAATTATAAAGGATTCTTCGGCATTAAAAGATCGTGAATATCATTGAACTAATGTACTTTGTCTTTTTCCTTCTTTTTGAGAGTACAGGTGTGCAGTTAGGATGTAAATAAGGCAAGTTATGTGTATTAAGATATATCATGTAGCACACTTTTGTTTTTTTGTTTTTGGGCAGGAAACAGCTTTAAATTTTAAATCATTGATGGACAAGCCATAACACACCAAAAATATTATATTCACAAGGATTCGGGGGGGAGGGGGGGTTATGAAAATACTCTCTTACAATTAACAGTTTAGTTACATTTTGATATGTAAGTAAATTGGTAGCTGATTTCATTTCTCTCCATGGCATTGCTTCCATTTTGTGTGTGTGTGTGTGTGTGTGTGTGTGTGTTTGCTTTAGCGTCGTGTGCACGTGTGTATTTGTGTGTGTATGCGTGCAGCTGTTGAGTACATGTGTCATGTACATGTATTATGACATCACTTCCTCATCTTGCTCAATAAACAGAAACTCTTACATTATACTTAAAGTGTTTTATAACCTTTCGATAGGTCCTAAACATCATATGAAATATAATGCTAAATATTCTCTGTGTTAGCTAGGGTATGTCCAGTGAATTCTGGGTGGGAGATAGTCAGCTCTTGTATTAGAGCCACATACACTATAGCTGCACCTAATCAACTCTAGAGATCTATAATTTAATAGGAACTTGGCAAAGGTTCAATAATCGCAAATCATTCAATTATCTCATAATGAACTAATTGTTTCAATATATATGCTTCCTTACTTCATCTTTCTGAGTTGCCTGGGATGTAAAAAAAAATTTTTTTTCTGCAGCTAATTCAAATGCATCATTCAGGATATTTTGTAACACTAAATTCTCAACAATGCCCACAACCCTCCCATTGCTTACGTAATTCCTTGCATAGAAAAAAAATTATAGTAATATTAAAAAAAGATTTTTTTCCTTTATTGAAACTCCCTCCTCCTTCTCCTCCTTCCATTTAAGCCACATTTCAATGCAGGAAACTACTACCAGAATGTTATATGGAGGGCAGGATAACTTTCTTTGCTCATAAATACATTTTTGTAGCTATAATGTGTACCAAATAAATTTTCTACGACTAATTTCAATATCTCATCATCAGATTCTATAGTATACAATTATTTGGTAGGTCTACCAAGTCGTTGCCATACGGTTGTCTATTTCATTAGAAACTGACCTTACTATTTGCAAACTCTACATAGACATGACAAAGCTATATAAAGCTTTATAATACACACCATTGGCGAGGATGCAGCCTATACGGTTATTAAAAATAGATTATAGCACCTTCTGAAAAATGTTACTAAAAAATGGCAATAATTGATATCCTTACTAAAATAAGTTTTTCCAGGGAGTTTCCCTTGCCACCAGCTAGTTTGGCTGTACATGCAGATTTTATCTAACATCCAGTTATCTACCACATCTCCCTTAACCTCTTCCTCCTTCTCATCCACTTTGAAGTCCACAATGTCATATACAATCTGTTATCAGATGCTAACATAGTGGGTGGAAGTATGTCTGCAGGTGGTATAATAGGAAGTTACACTTGAAGTGCTTGTAATGTAATACGAGGTGATAGAAAGATGTGGCCAACTCACTATATAAAAACATGTCCACACAAGAGCGCACAATTACTCACATGCACACACTCCCACCCACAATTACATACACACACATTTATATCTGTTATATTTTTCCTAATTGCAGCCCTGGTGCTTTTACATAAGAGAATAAAAATATTCGTTCCTAAAAATAGAAATAAAAACTCAAAAGAGGTATATAATCAATTCAGAATTTCACTTCTTTTGAAGTATTTTTCAGCAAATTGGCCAAGATGAAGAATTGAATTATAGTACAGTTTGCTATTTACTCCAGTAGGTCTAAAACAGCAATAGCAATTGCTGAAAAATTAATTAAAGCATTAGGTGAACCATCAAACTAACAGTTTGTTATACTCATCCCTTCTACCCCAACTCTATGACTCCTCCCCTCATGCCTTGACCAAGATTTTTGTTTGTTTGTTTTGTTTTGTTTATTAATGATGATGACCTATCCGGTAAAAACTAATCGTTAGTGTATAGAAGCTCACCACACACATTCATGCATACACACGTAAACAAACAAACACAACAAGCTAAAACTTACCAATCTAGCACTGTGGTTCCTTGGAGTGCTACAACCTGATCCTGATTCCACTCCATGAAGTCTGAAGAATGTGTGGAATTACAATTCCTGGTGTAGTCTGGAGTGTGAATATGGATGAGTAAATTATGCTTTTTTTTGTTTAAACCGAGTGCTATGCTCTGATTCCTAATTTTTTTTTTTTACCTATTATGCTTTTAAAAGTGCCTATTATTCTTCGTTCTGCTGGACATGACACAAATTTTGATATTAAATCAGAGAAAGTTATACTGCATAATAATGGAGGCTTCAACACAGTCCTCTTAGCAGTTTTATTGTTTGTCATTGAATGACTTGTTCAGAAGGGAAAACTCAGAAACTGCCAATGAAGGCTGGATCAACAGAACTTTTCTGAAAAGAGAAGACCCATATGGCAATTCTTCCTGGTGGATATTCCACCACTCCTAAATCTTAAAATCTGCTGCAGAGTTGACTTGAGAGGCCTTTGCCAAGTAACTTGGTTCCAGCTTGAGATGGGGTGCCAAAGGCATTTCCGTGTCGTTTCCAAATTTGTCATGGAAGATAGAAAGCTTCCTCTCCTCGGAGGTTGTTGTTGTACAGCTATCTAACTGCAGCTCAAGTGCTATGTATGTGTTTGCAGCATGTCAGTCATTATTAGACTGTCTAGATGCTATAGTCTGATATGCATGGTTCACTGGGTATCATCCTTCTTAGTATGGTTTCATGAAGTTACAATAGACTGGAAGTCCTGCCATAAGCACTGCAAACTCCAAACCACAGCAGACTCCAAACCACAGCAGACTCCAAACCACAGCTCTATTCAGCTTCTTTGCTTGTATCAACTGTGGCTTTGGAGTTAAAGTTTTTCCTGTTGCAGGTGTAGCCTGGAAAAGTAGCCAATTATGCTCCAGAAAGGATTATGCTGGAATGTAGCCTATTATAAAAGAATATGGTGCATAATTTACTCATTCCTTAGTGTGAAGCTTTTTCCCAAACTTCCCAGGTACTAATGAAGTCTGTGGTAAACACATGGAGTGAATATATTCTAAACTGACTTAATTCTATAGAATTAAGTCAGTTTAGAATGCTATGAATATCACTAATTTCAAAAAGTGTGTGGGAGGGTCAACTGAAGCCACCTGAACGTCCCTGTGTATTTGCATATGGATCTGTTAGCATGATTAGTTTAACTGTACGAGTACTGTCTTCTTCATCTCCTCGAATGAAGAGACCAGGTTCATCAGATAGCAAATTGTGACCCACAAATCAATTTACACATGTTGTAATTCTAATCGTAGCTGTAAAGAGTTGTGTAATCCTGTAAGGGCAATATTTAATGCCGCTGGAATCATCTCATGCACTGTTCTTACCTCTTGGCATACTTTGTTTCCACCACTTCTGTGGATCTATGGAGCAACTGAACAACTCCTGCTGCTATTTATTATGCTATGTTAGACCTTTGTACTCTACTCAATCAAGCTATAGCTGTGCAATGGATGAGAAAAGTGTGTGTTTCTAGTGAATACTATGAGTTGGTCTGTATGTGTGTGTGTGTGTGTGTGTGTGTGTCAATGGCTAGAATGTGAGATGTTCAAGTGCTATCGGGAATGGGAGATGTGGAGAGTGAATCTGCACTATGAACAGATTCACTCTCCACATAATCATGTTGTACATACACTGTAGACTTCACTATACTGAATAATCAATACAGCAAATTCTCTCTCTCTCTGTCACCGGATCATAACCTAGCTATGGAGTCATAGCTGTGCTGTGACTATGTGTAGACATCAACCTCTCATTATTCAGTCTAACACGGAAGCTATATTAGATTGCTATAGCAACAACAAAAGGTTGCATTCCTTTCAACTTTGAAGTATTATGTATATCTAAATTAAGTGAACAAGACAAGTCGATTGTGTTCAATATCACCACATACATAAGTGCATGCCAAACTAGGAACCGGTACCAGACCAATGCCCCATGTAATCTGTTCTGGTATAAGCACACATGTCCCAGTATACATAGTGCATGACATATTCCAACTAGTCTGCCTAGTTAGAAATGTCCACAGACTGGTATATCCAGCCACCCAGCGTCTTTAATATGTCTTCCATTTTAGGCTGCTCTGGTGGCTACCCCACCCCCCTGACCAATAATGACCATTAGGTTTGTCTGTAAATTATTACTCTGTAATTTTTCAATCCTTGCTTAGTCTGTCTTCTGCCAAGAGGAACATTCGTTTACGCACACACGCACACACACATACACATACACACACACACACACATACACACACATACACACACACATACAGAAGGTGGGTTGTGGTAATTCCACACATATTTGAAGGAACAGTTACAACGCTTTTGTATGTGGCAAAACTGTTTCCTTAGAAACATGAATGGTTTTTATTTTGGATACTATTGGAACTTTTATAAGAAGGTTATTTGGTCACATATATAGTGAATACATGACTGGTATAGTGAATACATGACTGTTAGTTACAGTTCATGGCCAATGATATACTACAGCATGTAGTGCTCTCTCTAGAGTTCATGGAAGACAAGTGGGTGTAGTGTCCCTTGAGAGTTTGAAGTTCACAACAGAAAAAGGAGAACAAGAAAGAAAGAAACGAAAATAAAATGACCTGATTTGATTCACTAACACACTATTGTTTCCAGATTTTCAGGAAGTTCTAGTTAGGCTTTCAAATTCCCTTCAGCATTATTGAACAAAACTATCATCTCCCCTCCCCCCTCCCCCCTTGCATGAGAGAATAATTTTGTTATTAGAAAACCCCCCGGGCTCTGGTGATTATCAACAACAATTACAACACATGTGCGGGGTTGTAGGCATGGGTAGTCAAAATTGCCAAATTTATCAACATTTAAAAAGGAAGAAGTTATTCTGAGGTATATATATGTACTGCAGGTTTTATACAGAATATTTACTGGGGTGGTAGATACTGCGTGTATTAGCCACACCCAATTTAAACCCATTGCTTGCACATGCTGATATGAAAATGTTTACTTATAACACTGTTAAATGTTTGGTCGCACATGCATGATTTTGAATTTAATTTTAGCTAATGAATAATTCTAGCCAACCCTTTACCACATGCTAAACTAGAGCACTGAAGTGCAAACCCTCAGCGCTAGTTAGCTAGTATGATAAAGAAGAGGAATGAATGAAAATAGGTAGGAAGAAAAGAAAAAGGAAGAAAAAAGAAAGAAAAACAGTACAGGAAAGAAAGAGGAAATGAAAGGAAAAGGTAGAAAAGAAATAAAAAAGTAGGAAGAGGAAAATAAGGCAAGAAGACAAAAGGAAAAAGAAAAAAAAAACAAGATGAAAAAAAAAGATAAAAAAAAAAATACCGTCGACGAGGATTCGAACAAGAGACTATTAGGTTAGGTACTTGCTCACTCAACGACTACGCAACGCAACAACTCACGCTGAATGCATGTAATTGTTAGCCATTTAAAAGTGATTTGCAACCTGCAAGCTGGCTCACGTGACAAGCACGTTTTTTTAAGGGGCGGTTCGTGCTGTAAGCCTACGATCGCACGGCTCTAGAAAGACTCGCTTTTTTCTGGAAAATGAAGTCCAAAATCAAAATTCTGGCATATTAAAGGAACTTACTTCGTGAAATACTGCTGTTTGATGCCGCTTTCAGAGCCTGGCTGGTTCCTACCTTCCAGAAGTGCCTGTTGACAGACAGAGTGACAGAACGAACGAATGAATGACACTAGGACTACTGTAACCCTCTGGGCGCATGCGCGCTGAGGGTTAATAACACACAGGAGATGCACTCTAAGCCACACATTGAACTAGTCTTCAATATAAACTGACCAACCCTTTACCACATACTAAACAATCCTATAACACATGATGACCCTTTACCACACACTCTATGACCCTTTACCACACGCTCTATGACCCTTTACCACACACTCTATGACCCTTTACCACACACTCTATGACCCTTTACCACACACTCTACGACCCTTTACCACACACTCTACGACCCTTTACCACACACTCTACGACCCTTTACCACACACTCTACGACCCTTTACCACACACTCTATGACCCTTTACCACACACTCTACCATATATTAAACAATCCTCTAACACCTGATGACCCTTTACCACACATTGAATGACTCTTTGCCACACACTCACCACATACTTTACTATTTACCATATACTGAATGACTGCAGGATTCAGTACCACATACTTAGTGACCCTTTACCGCATGTGTACGACTACTAAATGAGTTTTTACCACATGTTAATGACCCATTATTTTTATGTGAATGGATCCTCTCAAAATGCCCACATAGAAAGTGGTTATTATTATTATTATTATTTATTATTATTATTTTATTTATTTATTTATTCACTGCTTGCCAGTCCTTGTTTTACTGAAGTTTACTGTAAATTTACTGCATAGTTTACCGTGTGGTAAACTCTAATTCTGGAATAAACTACAAACCACACATGTACAACTTCCTATGTTTACTCATGTTTTACCAATCCAGTGTACTTTTTGTTCCAGAATAAGAGTTTACTACATAGTTTCCTCTCAAGCACACTACAGATTTTCCAGCAGTACACTTAAGTACTTACTTAAGTAAATCATATGCCTGCAAGCAGTGATTTTTGCTGCTAGTTAAGGTTATATTAATAGTACATAACTTTACATATAAATTTGATTTAAATTTGAATGATTGTATCATTTGAATAGTTGGGATAATTTTGTGTAGTATGTTATTACAAGCATGTATTCATTTTATTTGTAGAACAGCTATACTGGTTTGATGTTTGCCATTATTATTGGGCATGTGGGAGTGGTCAAGGAGTTGGTTCTGGCTAAAGCTAACATCAGTCTGAGGAACAGGGTGAGTAGAAGTGGGCGTGGGAGTTATGACAAGGAGACATATATCTTCAGATCATCTACATTAACCTTTTCACTACTGAATTGCCAGGTGAAATAAAAATAGTTTTAAAAACTGTTTAAAAAATGTTTAAATAAGAATAAAAGAACTACTTAGTTCTGTATCTGATACTAGACTGTCTGTAGCTATTTCAGAGTCCAGTATAACTGCTTCATCCATGTCCCAATCTTCACAACTGCTTTTTCATCTAAAGCTGTAGTCAAATGTCTGGATTCCTTCACAAAGCAACTCTCTCGGTAGTTGCATGGATTCTATAGGCATAAATATCTTTTGTACTTTCTGGTTCACTAGAAACTAGTTAAAATGCCAAAGTTGGTATAAATCCAGGTCTACTACCTCATAAACTGACCGCATGGTTGCCATTTGAAGTAAGCCCAAATTCCAACCCCCCCAAATATTACCTAAAAGGTTTCTGCTGTATAGCATCAGAGATACAGCTGCAAGAAGTTTGAACTTCACTAACTAACTATTGAGTTAACTTCTGTCGACTACAGCATTCACGTGAGGTAGTGCCAACACAAATGAGAATAATCAATGATTTACCTCGAGATTAGCTGCAGAGTGCTAAATGGTGGTGAAGAGGTTAACTTGAAAATTTTGAGATATACTTATTTTATTGGATTATTTCAATATGTTGACTGACTTTTTGTTAATGAATATTATAAATAGAAATTCATGTATATATTTTATTTATTTTTCGTATTACATTTTTGTGCAGGACAACAAGTCAGCATATGATTTAGCCAAGGAAGGTAATAATCCAGATATCTTGGAGGTTGTGAAGATTCAGACCAGCAGCAGTAGTTCTTCTAGAGATGATCCGTTTGTACAGCTATTGTCCAATTACATGAGCACCAAGTCTTTCAATCCCAGACTCAGTGTAGTACCAGCTCAGGTATATATTCATATTCTAGCAATTGTATAGATATACTACTTCTATTTTCATGATTCCTTTTCCCTTCACTGGTCCTTTTCTTTTCCTCTATTCTCTATTTCCCCTTCTTTTCTTCCACTTTTTTTCTTTTCCCCCTTCTTTTCTTCTTCCCCCCTTTTCTTTTCCCCTCCCTTTCCCCCCAACAAAGGATTTGATGTTATCAGCTACAACTCATATTTAATAATTCTAATTTGATTTATCACAATTAATGTACCTTTCAGCAATCACAATCTACAAAGCGTCATCCAAAATCAGGAAAAGTATTGGATTTCAAGACCTACAAGCCACCTTTGACGTCAGCCACACCTGATGAGTCCTGCTCAAGCAAAATGGCCTTACTTACAGGAATTTCGACAAAAAAATAAAGTTTTCAAACAGAAACAAGTGGATAACTATAACAAGAGGCACAGAGTTCAAGTTCACTCACCCTTACCAATCACTACTCAGGTTTGGATCACATCAGAAGATCAGCCTGTGGAGGGGAGAGTGGTAGAGTTGGCAGACACACCAAGATCATATGTAATAAAAACTCCAACAGGTCAAGTACAACGCAATAGACATCATCTCAACACTGTTCCAGAACACACATCACAGTCAGAGGACCAAGTAAACTCTAGAGATAATGGAGGAGCCACAAGTTCAAATGAGACTCCAACTATTGATCATTCACCTCCAACTACACAGAGACATAAGAGTCCTATCATCACCAGATCACGCTCTGGGACTCGCACATATAGACCAGATTACAAGGCGACTCGGCAGTACTTCAAACGTGGTCATCCGACTTAAGGAGGGAGATGTAGCATGATCAGACAGTCTCCTAGACGTTGTCACAACAAGCCATTAATAACCTTGTCAACCATTCACGATTATGTCATCACTAATTAACACTTGTCACCGGTCCATTGATTCACACGGAATGTTGTGTATTTATGTCTGTGTATGTGTAATAATAACGAGTCTTACCTCTGGGCTAAAAGAGTGAACAATTAAAGAACTAAGAGTGCTACGCTACAGTTGTAAAGCTACAACAGTATATATTACAGTTCTGACACAACTTATTCAGTTTCTATTAGATGGATTCTGAGCTTCTGAACATCATACTGTAAAAAAAATTTGGGCTCACAAATACTTATTGGTTAAACAGACCAGTAGCCGTATTTTTTGGATACATTTTCGAAAATCAAGATATCAGTTTAGAAAGTACTACGTCAGCACAATGTGCTAATAAAAGATAGGAGAGTTATATTGGATAATGGATAAATAAAAAAAAGTGAAGATTTGCCAACCCAATGCAGAATGCCAGAGCACTATATGGCGCAATTTGTTAAAGGGTAAATGAAAACGTGAAATACTGGATTAAATAATAAACCCTTTACTGATTTATTTAAAAAGAAAATGTCGGTTGATATACTATAACAAGGTGTCATTACAACTTGTGCATATTACTAAACTGATGAAGTGTTCCTAAGCAGGTCAGATCTTTTAAGCAGGTAAGCTTTTCTACACTGGTAACAAATTCTAAACTGGTACGGAATTCTAAAAAATTTCTAAACTGGTGAGGTTTTCAAAACTAATGGAATTTTTTCTAAACTGGTAAGGTATTCTAGACTGGTAAGGTAACAGTATATTCTATATTTTGAAGTGCTAAGGTATTCTAAACTGCTAAGGTATTGATGGAAGAATGTGTGAACATATCTTGCAAAACTTAATGTGTCATTTTATTCCTCTTTCAAACTTTTCTTTAGGATCCTCAGAAAGAGGAAGACATGTCCTACATGGATAAGGGTCGTCTGGAGTCAGAATACAAGAAACTCAAAGAAGCCAAAAAGAAAGCCGAGCAGTATGCTGTGGAAGATAAACAAACTGCTCAGAGGCTAAGTGCAGAGAATTTTAAACTCAGGGAAGATTTGAATAAAGAAAGACATTTCAATGAACTCACTAGGAAGACTATAGTGAAGGAGGTGGAGAAAGAAGTAGAGCTGAATGCCAAGAGAGAGAAGCTAGAGCTGGTAAGGAGGTCTGTCTTTCAAGAAGAAGTAGCTGAGAGGGCTTATCAACTTGTTCAAAATGACCCCAATCGAGGAACCATTTATCAGAAAGGTATGTATAGGTTGCTATTTGTATATTTTTATTAAACCATCACATCATTAATTTGAGGGGTGTTAGTCTTAAAAATATATGATGAGTTTTGTCATTTCTTTGAAAATGAAGTGGAAAAAATACTTATTGGTGTATTATGTTTGATGTCGCTGTTTAGGCCTACCGATGCTTAAGTCCTTTTGGAATTGGTACCCTGAATTACATTATAGACTGTCCGTTGTGTTTAAGAAATAGCTACTTTCCCCCCTCAGTATCCACCAGTAACTGTGCAGCTAATTTTTTGTACAGTTGGAGTTACAATGGCACTATGGTTTCACACAACCTAGTGTTTAGTAGACAAATACATTTAATATTGTCTACAAGCTGCAATAAAATTATTTAGTCGGTAGTCTCTGTACTTTTCTGTGAGCCATTGTGTACTAATTCTTTACAAATTGAAACTTCATTTTGAATTTTAATTTATTTCATTTATTCATACCTACTCTATCTTCTTGTCTCACAATTCTTCCTCCTGGACTCAGTATGCTCTATAGTATTAAAAAAATTATTGAATATTTTCTCTTATTTGTAGTGCCATTCACTGGAGCTGATATTAAAGAATTGATCATGTCCAAATCTATTAGAATTAACATGTACCATGTGGTAGTGGATGGATTGCCTGACTCTGGTAAGAGCTCATTGTGTTGCCAACTGGGTATTGCTGACAAGTCTCAAGTGCTCAGTGGAAGTGGTGGAGCAGGATCTGTACCAGGAGTAGATCTGTATGAGGCCATACTCAGCCATGCTACTCTCAGCCATCCAGACCACCAGTGGACAAGTTTCACTGACCTCAGAGGAAAGGATGGACCTCCAGTGGACATGCTAGCATTAGGTCTGCTCTATTTTCTAGTCGGTCAACACCAGATACCCAAACCGGAGGCTATCACTGAAGTTGATTCACTACTTTTTGATGATGCCATTGTTCAACAATATTTCATTAAAATGTGTCAGTACTTGCAGAAGTTATCAGTCCAATTTACTACAGACAAAGAAGCATTGCAGAAAGTTTTAACGGGACCTTTTTCTCTTGTTAATGTCTTCAATATTTTTGAAAACAAACCAATGCGTGAGATTCTGCAGACAGCTAGAGGTCAGCACCCTAACATGCTTCTCTTGGACCTTATTGATATTCACAAATATAACAAAACAACATTATTGAAGAATGGAAATAAGAAATTTTATGGATCTACTCTGCACCATCTTGTAGCCGGTATTGAGGGAGCCTCCCATGAGAAGCCACTCTGTCCTAGATGTATTGTGGTGGGTACACACAATGACAAGGTGAAAAGTGAAGAGGAAATGAAGAGAAATTCAAGAGATGTCATGAAGTTAGTGGAGACTAAGCTAGTGATATGGGAGTTCCCAATGGAGTCATTCACCAGAGCATGATAACCTTGGACACCAGGAATTCTAGTCAGTGTAAACAGGTTACCAACACCATTGTGGACATTGTGTCCAAATATAAGAATATGTTTGAAGTGGACATTTCTCTGAAGTTTATTTTATTGCGATGGTATCTTCACAAACTCAAGCAGCAGTACATGACGAGAACAGAGCTAATCGTACATGCTAAGAAATGTGGTGTTGATGAAAAAGATGTTGACAGATTTTTAGAGCTCTTTAGAGCGTGTGCATCAATAATCAGTTCAGAAGTAGAGAGTGAGTTTCTTCATGACCATTTCATAATGAATCCTGTGGAGTTTCTGAAAGAACTCTATAAGCTATACACAATGAAAGAAGATGGTACTATTCTTCATGAATACCTGACCAGCACTGTGAACGGAGTGGTGTCACTTCGCACCTTGAAGTCGTTATGGCAGGGGCAGGCTGGCGAAATGAGTGTCAGCGATTTCTTTATTAAAGTCATAGATAATTTTGGTATGCTAGCTGATATAGGAAATGACAAGTATTACATCCCATCTTTAAAGAGTGATTATGATGAATCAAGTCTACATCCAGACTCTCTTGTTATTACCTCTAGTCGGCCGTATTTCCCACTGAGAAAGCAAACTGAATTTGTCAAATATTTCCGAAATAGTAACACATTAAAAGAAAAAGTTATATTTTTGGATTCTAATGGTCGTGGTAAAAATTCCTGCAATGTTACTTATTTTTCTTGTAATCATGAAAAAGTTTCAACTACAGCAAAAATTTGTTTTTCATTCCAATTTATTGAAGTTTCTGTTGAAGAAAAGAATCCTGGCATTTACAGTTTATTGAAAACAGCTTTGGTGGATATTATGAATACTATTGGTAAAGGAAGATATAGATTCTCTTTCAACATCATGTGTCCAAATTCAAAGGATCACTTCATACCTTTCCAGATATTAGACAGTACTGTAGATAAGTGCCCAAAGTGTCAGTTTCAGATAAATACTAAAGACAAGAAATTAGCCAGCAGACTTATATGGATACAATCTGCATTCCAGGGCTCTCAAAAGTCAATTCTTCATCCTTATGGTTAGTATATTATGACATATGTATTTCATATTAGCAATTAAATGATGTTTTTATTCCACAGAGTACTGTCTGTTAGGTGGCAGTAGTCATTTTTGTTTTTTGTTTTATTGTCTGTTATATCAAAGACAGGTGACTCCTGTGAATAGGAAAAAGTTGTTAATTTCCCTGAAAGTTGTCTTTTTTCCCTTAATTTTTTGACTGGTAAATGATGACTGTATGTAAACTGTTACTTACTAATTAAGGCTAACAGATATGGTGTAGTATAGACTTTCACTAGTTGTCTAAGCTAAGTTTCTTAGTGCTTGAACTTGTAAATCCAAAATATATTCCCAAGTATTTTCCTGTAGCAAATTAAAGCAATGGAATTATGCAGAACAGTACAAGACAGCTACATCCCATCTTTACGTTGTTGATTTACCATGAGTCTCAAACAATTAAATTGTCAGTTTCATTTTGTGCACCAGCTCCATTTCACTCCATTAGTGTATACCAATGATCTATCAGAAAATAATCCTTGATAGCCATGTCATATATATATATAATATTATAGCCCGTTACCCAAGCGACCGCGCTTGTCGTTAAGAACTATAAATCTGATACAGTCTGGTATGCCCGTAAGAAAATGTATGAGCGGGGAAAAGTCTGATATAGTTCTTAGCAACCATAATTATGGTAGAAGGCAGATCAAAGCAAAATGGAATAATGAAGAGTTTGGGTACTTTAATACAATTACTAAGATAGCTAACGCTATACTTTGCTCGTTGTTTATGTTCTGGCTATAAAATAGTTATAAACCAAAATCATTAGGTTTGTATTTCGATTTATAAATCCTCGCCACTCGGGCTACGCCCTCGTGTCTCGGAGTTTATAAATCGCATACAAACCTCAATTTTGGTTTATAACTATAACTTATAATACAGCTATAATCACTATGTCATGGTAGTTCAATCACTCAAAGCACAAAACATTATATTTTTGTCTCTTTTCTTTTCAGATATGCTAAATCCAGAAAAAATTCAACAGATTTGTTATAATCTTCTGAGAATTTCAACATCAACTGACAATATTTTAAAAATCAGTCGGCAATTAGCTGATCGCAAAAGTTCTCAATTATTGCATACCAGTTTGGACCAATTCTCTCTTTGGACCAATTCACTTTGGAACATAGATCTATACAAGACATTTTATTTCATGCAATATACACTTGGAAATGTGTCAATGTTAGAGCATCTTCAAAGACTCTGGCTAAAACACTCATGGAGCTGGGACATTACAAGGAAGCCTATTCAATTGATCCAACATGTAAGCTGCTAATGCTGTATAAAGGATCTGGTATTACTGTATAAAGGTTGGGTTTAATGTAGCAGTGTTAGGATGAATAAAATATGATTTGCAGTTATTTTTTGTATGTTTTAACTATTCAAAGAGTAAATGAAACAAAACAATTCATATGCCATCAGTATTACTGATTTTTATTCATGTTTTGGTCTATTTTCTGAGATTACAATTGAGCTAGCTATATCAACATGGGTGGCTAAGGTTAACTTAGGGAGGAGTCATGAATACCAAGTTGAGTATAAATGTGATAGTTGTAGCTTTTGTCAAGAACAGAATAGAACTTATTGAAAACCTTAAGGCTATATGGAGTAGTTATCCTTATGAATCATAGCTAAACTTACAATGTGAATTTTGAATTTACTTGTTAGTCTAACCCTTTTAAAAAGAATTTAATAAAATAGTTTGATTTGTGATATATCTACACATCATAAAATCTTGATTGGAAAAAGTAGATTGAGCATGCATTAAGCATTTCCCAAGGATTATTTATCTAATGCTGTATTTCTTGTATCAATTTGCAGTATATAGCAAGCAAGACCAAATGGAGTTGACAGTGTCATTAACAGACAAACAAATACTAATTGTATCAGACTGGTGGCCTGCTGAACCTAACACTCTAGCAAAGATTCTCAAAGTGAAGTTTTCTAAAGATGATTCAATGACTGATACAGAACAGTGTGCTAGCATTATTAAGAAGTGGATGGAAAGCTGTTCAAATGCTAATCAATTTACAAGACTTATAAAATCATTAGAACAAAATGAATACTACATTCCTATAGAATTCCTCACAATATGATAAATAGCTACTATTCACATAACAATTCTTAAAGCTTACTCTAGTTTAATTGTTTTTGTTAATCCTTTTTTTTTTTCATAGATTGAATATTATCATTAATGTTTAGAAATTAAAGCATGTTGGTTATGTAGTAAAGATAGCAAACGAGCTTTATGATGGACTCTTGTAACAATCTAAAGTTTGAGTCCTCAATTTCACGTGCAGCTGCAGTCAGCACAGTTTGCAGCCTAAGCTCCAGCAGACTCCGAGTCTGGCAAACAGTTAATAATTTTCTGTTGAGGATGTTACAATGACAAAGGAGGGTGCTATATTTCTACATGCTGCTCTATATGGCTGCTTAAAGGAAGAATTATATGCAACAAGTTTTTAATGATTCAGTCATTCTCGGCTGAAATAATTATAATAGCAAATTTTCTCGTTCTAACAGCCAATATTGTATTGACTGTAGGGCTGGAACTAGAACCAGAAACCATTTGAAGTTCATAAAGGTCTCAAATTATTCTAATTACTAATATGTAAACAAGTCATGACATGAGTGATTGAGTCAGTTCTCACTAGACACTAATATTGTATAAATAATTATTGAAGATTCAAGGTACAATCTCCAGCAAACCCTTGTGTCTCAGTAAAACTGATAAAATTGTAAGAACATGTTTCACTGCAGCTATGTTTGAATTAAGTGGATAATGTTGTGCACTTTTGACCAGTGGGAGACCTTTTCTCAGTAGCTAGTCCAAGTTTTAGTTGGGGGATAATCCAGGAAATAAAACAAAAACAAAAAACAACAAAATAAGGAGATTAGCTATCAAGATCACTAACTGTTGGCTGCACTTCCACTACTTTCATGACGGACTAGTATAACTGTTACCACTAAATTATAATTAATTTATTCCTCTTCACACTTGCTGTGGGACACCGCCCACTGAATGAACTGTGACTATTTGTTATTGGTTCACTTGACACTATAACTTGTTTCAGAACATTATTCACCCATTTATTGAGCGTGTTCTAGAACATTCTATTCACACATGTGTTTATTGAGTGTGTGCAGTGTAGCATACTTTATTTATGTATCACCCGTATATATTACATGGCTTGGTCCACTCCCTTTTAGTCAGCCTCACCTTATGTTCACCTGTATCATTGTATAACTAAAATATTGCATCTGTAACTTCCTGGACGCTCCTGGGTGGTTAGGAGGATCCGGATCTATTAGTTAAATGATCAAGGCAGGAGATTGGTTATAGACCGACTCTGGTGGCAGTCTACCACGCTTAAAGAAAAGTCTACTTAAACCCCACACTTGCCTTGGCATAATTTGTAAGTTGATTAGAAAGAGATGCCACACTTCCAGTAAGGAATAAGATCATTCCCATTATGCTAGATACCTCACAAGCTAGACTTAAAGTAGCTATTTGGTTAACTTAACAAGGACCTGGATTAATCTCACAAAGCCAGACCCATTACCAAACCTGTATAGTGGTTTGATTAAGGGCCAGGCTACGTGAGACTAGACCTTGAGTACAAGAACTAAAAGACTGTCACATATCCCCATTGTGAGTGACATCACATAGAAATTACAGGTGCTCAAATCTGGTTAGTTGAGTCTTTTACCAAATATGGTTACAAAAATTTAAAGGGAAAGTGTGAATTAGTGTTATGGGTGAGGGTAACGTTTGAATGAAATAGACACTTACCTATCAGATGGTATAGTATGTGTGGCTGGAATATGTAATTGTGTTTAGATCACCACAGCAGTGTAGAGTCCAAGAAATTCTTACCCAACGGGATTCCATGTATTTTTAAAGTCAGTGACATGGTTTGCAGGAAATTTTGAATGACCTAAATCAGTAGATCCCTAGGAAGATAATGAAGGATACTGGCCCATTGTCCTATCAGGTTGAAATTTCTGAATGTTTTTTTTTGTTATAGTAATAGGACACTTACCAAATACATCGTAAGTGCATGAGTGCCTAAGGGTTTGTCAGTTTCTGTAGTTAACAAGCCAGTTAGAGTCTGGGAGATATTTTTTACTCAAAACTCAGTGGTTCCTGGAGTTTCATAATAACTATTATAGATTGGACAGGCCTTGCTATAGCATTAACTGGTGAGCTCTATTTAGAATATTCTACTCCTGTCATGGTCTGTTGTTGGTGTAACAAGACAGGAAGATACAAAAGCTGCATGTGTGTAAGTATTTACCATGACTGCTGTCAGCCCAGCATAATAAAGAAATGTCAGAATACTTGAAGCTGCCCTGTTCAATCCATGGGTTTCTCAACTGTCAGAAGCAAGCTCATCAAAAACGACAACTTCCAATTCTAATTCCATTTTTTCATCCACAAGCCCCATGATTAGTGTTATAGATTCAATTCCCTTTATTAACACCCTTCAGCCACCAGTTCTCCAGAAAAATGCTCTCCCAGATTACCAAACAGTTTGTGCTATTGTTTTGCTTGGGGTAATTGTGATGGTATCACCTTTATGAGGCTGCTCAAGACACCTAAATGAAGTCTGATTCCTAACTTATTTTGTGTTCCATTGGGGATCGTTAGCAGGCTTTTTAAAAGCTTTTGACTCTGCCTCTGCTCTTGAAGCTGAGTCGATGATGACAGTTACAGTCCTGCTTATTCTTGTTCTTCAATAACCTTCTTGAAACTCAAAGAGGAGAGAATACATTGCCTGTCTTCGGACACGGTTAAATTCCTGGATAGAAGAGCTTCTAAGAGAGGGAACAACCTTAATGGTCAAGATTTCATAGGGGCCATTGCAAAAAAAATTTCTACAGATACTACAGAGGTATCATTACTCAGGAAATTAAGGTAAGAAAGTTAGTTCTGTATTTATTTGCTGTGGTCAACTGCTGTATATAGAATAACTGTTTTATCATCAATATTGTAGTTTTATGCAATCTAACAAGGCAGGCTTGCTAGCCATTTGTGCTGCAGCACACCAGTAGTTATTTGTTTATTGGCGAGCGAGCGAAGCGAGCGAGACAGTATTAGGGCAGACAACGCAATATCGGTATTATGTTCAATGTGTTACGTATGCCCCTTAAACGCGCGTGCGGGTACCTTTTTTTCTATGGAGTTTAATGTTACTCATTAAACAGAGTTAATGGAGGGAGGAAGCCCGCGGCAGGTAAGGGTCGTACTGGGTAGGGACCCCGCGCATGGGTATTCAATCACCGAACACGCGGCACCCCATTAGCCAGTAGAGACGCGAGGAGTAGCCAGTTAGCAGCTAACAAACAGATTATGTCTGAATCCGAGGACCCACCTAGGGCGGAGACCGAGTTTACTGCAGCCCAGAGGGAGTGGATAGATAGGCTGATAGCGGACAAGCTTGCTGAAACTTCTACAGCAACCCCCAGCATAGCCCCGGGAGCCGGTCCATCTACCACTGCTCCACCTACTACAGGAAATATAAGTGAGTCTCCACAAATCACATGTATCCCTAGGTACATAGTTGGCAGCTGTATTTAAGTGTTAGCTGATAGTAAGGTAATCAGTCAAAGCCTAATGAAGGATGTATCCCGTTAATTCAAGCTATATCGTTCCCCCTAGCAAAATCCACTTTGGCCCTCTCTTCAACCATATTAATCAAAATAATTAAAACACTATATCGCTAGCTGGCATAGTAGTGGAGGGGCTGACTAGGCAGGCACCAAATAATATAAATGTAGTAAGGGTCACTAAACCAAAAAAAAAAAAAAGTGCTAGATCGGGCCTAATAGAAGTTGTAGCCCCAATGACATGGTCCTAATAATCGTGCAGTACTAGCTGGCTGGACCGGGGCGGTAAGACATAGCCCAGTTGGTTGCTGGACAGTGGTATCCCCAGTAGTCGCACCGGACCAGCGGTTTGGCGGGGCAACGTAGTCCCAGTGGTCTAGCAGGGCAACGTAGTCCTAGTGGTCTTGCGGGGCAACGTAGTCCCAGTGGTCTTGCGGGGCAACGTAGTCCCAGTGGTCTCGCGGAGCAACGTAGTCCCAGTGGGTCTTGCGGGGCAACGTAGTCCCAGTGGTCTTGCGGGGCAACGTAGTCCCAGTGGTCTCGCGGAGCAACGTAGTCCCAGTGGCTTGCGGGGCAACGTAGTCCCAGTGGCTTGCGGGGCAACGTAGTCCCAGTGGCTTGCGGGGCAACGTAGTCCCAGCGGCTTGCGGGGCAACGTAGTCCCAGTGGCTTGCGGGGCAACGTAGGCCCAGTGGTCTGGCGGGGCAACGTAGTCCCAGTGGTCTTGCGGGACAACGTAGTCCCAGTGGTGTTGCGGGACAACGTAGTCCCAGTAGTGTTGCGGGACAACGTAGTCCCAGTGGGCTCGTGGGGCAATGTAGTCCCAGTGGTCTTGCGGAGCAATGTAGTCCCAGTAGCATTGTGGGAGGGGCTTAGCACCAGGGGTACCAAAGCCCGCGTATACCAGAAGGGCTCGGGGTATCAACAGTTGTGCAGGGGCGAGTACCCCTGGGAATTAAGTTGTTACGACAATTTTGCAGGAATTAACAAGCAGTTATTCGATGTGTATACAGGCATGGGAGTGCTACCACCAGCAGCAGCACTCAGGGATCTGCCGGCTTTCTCGTCCCCAGCTGCACCAGTCCCCTTTACGCCGCTGAGTACGGCGTTGTCTGTCCCATCACTCACGATACCTGCTCCCACCAGAGCAACCGGCATGGACACAGGGCTACCGGCAAGTCTGCTTGGGATATCCCTGTCAACCAAAATCGTTGCAAAGATACTGGCCCTTGAGTTCGTCGACATGGCCGAGATGGTTCAGGGTAATTGGAGTACACAGGACGACGATGAGCAGAAGTGTTGCCACCGACGACCACAGCGCAAGGGACCTGTAACAGACATCTTGGTATGGGTGGAATGTTTTTCATCCATGGTCACTGTACTATCTACAAATCACCCAGACAAGACCCCCCAGTTCATGGCTTATCAGCGTACAATTGTCAAGGCGCATAGGTCATTTGCCGGGGACGGCTGGCTCATTTATGACACCTGCTTCCGCAGGAAGGCAGCCTTGACGAAGTTGCTTGAGTGGGGGCAGGTGGACTTCTCCCTGTACAACGAAACATTTACGGGGAGAGCCAGGCCAGTGCGTCGTTGTACATCCTGCGGCAGCGAGCATCATTTAGAGATGGAGTGCCCCGAGTCCCCACAGAGTCAGGCAGCACCGGACAGCCGCCGGGTAAAGCCAAGGCAAACGGCTTCCACCCACCTCTGCCAATTGTTTAACGCAAAGTACGGCAATAAGTGCCACTATAGCCCGTGCAGGTTTAGTCACAGGTGCACGGAGTGCAGGGGCAACCACCCAGTGGCCCAGTGCAGCAGGAGCGGACCACCTGCCAAGATGAGTCGACCAAGTTCACCTCGCTTCCGAGGACGGAAATAGTCTGAGTGACGGACTGAACAATAGGAGGACTATATACATGCAACAATAGACTGGTTTAGTACATCGTGTTTTCTTTTATCATAATTTTTGTTGCACCCTCCGCTTCGGCGTGACCACCTACTTCGTGTAGGTTTAACATTCGTATATTTGCTTGATATTTGATGATGAATTGTCAACTTAACTTAAAAAAAAAAAAATAAATAAATAAAATAAAATAATAATAATAATAATAATAAATAAAATAAAATAAAGAAATGTATAAGAATAATAGCTAACAATAACAATCACGAGAAGTATAACGTGCTGATCGCTAATGGTCAACTTTTAGTGTTATAATGAGCTGGGGTAGGAGGGTAGCAGAAAAGGGGCAAGTAATGATTGCCACTGGGTATCCAGAGTTAAGATAGTCTCACCTGTATAGGTCCAGATGGCTACTACCGATACACCAGGGATCTGAAAGCACTGGATAGCCACAACTGCAAAAGAGCTTCCCAGGACCACCGACTGGCGTCAGTCAAGACGCCACTCAACATCGCCGTATGGAAGAAGAGGCTATGACATCACCAAGATGCCGACTATGTCGATTACATCATTTCTGGATTGGAACACGGTTTCCACATCGGCATGGCCGAGTCCACAAGGCTCAAGCCAGTAAAAAAGAACATGATGTCGGCAGAGAAAAACCATCAAGTCATTGACGACTACCTGGAGAAGGAGCTCGAAGCAGGTAATATCTTGGGACCATTCCCACGTGCATCAGCCCCAGAAGCCCACATCAATAGGTTCGGGGTAATCCCCAAGAAGTACCAACCGGGTAAGTGGAGGCTGATTACAGACTTGTCCTTTCTCGAAGGTGGTAGCGTAAATGACGGCATTAACCCCAACCACTGCTCTATGGTGTATACTACAGTGGACCAAGTGGCAGCAAGAACCATGTCTCTGGGCAGGGGGACCCTGCTCGCCAAGATTGACATCAAGTCAGCATATCGTCTTGTACCTATATGCCCAAGAGACCGCCTCTACCTAGGTATACAATGGAGGAGTGCAGTGTACGTGGATGGCATGCTCCCATTTGGACTCAGATCTGCTCCCAAGATATTTAATGCATTAGCAGATAGGTTGGAATGGTGTGTTAGAGAGGAGGGAGTCCAACACGTGTTCCACTATTTGGACGATTTTATCGTGCTAGGCGCAGCAGAGTCGCCTGAGTGTAGTGAGAGTCTCTGCTCCCTCAAGCAGACATGTAGGGATCTAGGGGTTCCACTGGCAGAGGAGAAGCAGGACGGACCTACATCAGTCATAACATTTCTGGGGATAATTATCGACACGGACAAGAGGGAACTGCGCCTTCCCACAATCAAGCTACAGAGATTGATGGAAGAGGTCAAGCTGTGGCTTCGGAAAAGGTCCTGCACTCGCACAGAATTGGAGTCGCTGATAGGTACCATGCAACACGCATGCAAAGTGATCACACCGGGGAGGTCATTTCTCAGGAGGGTAATTTCCCTCCTCAGTGTGGCTAAGAGGAGACACCACCACATTCGTCTCAACAGCGAGTTCAAAGCGGACCTGGCGTGGTGGCATGTATTTGCGGCACACTGGAATGGATCATCCCTGTTGGTCAGCAAAGAGAGCCCACAGATGACCCTCACATCAGATGCATCGGGCCAATGGGGTTGCGGGGCATGGCACAACACACAATGGTTCCAGCTAGCCTGGGACCAGCGGACTCAGGACTGGCATATCGCAGCCAAGGAATTGATACCCATAGTAATTGCGGCTGTTATCTGGGGAGAACAATGTAAAGGAAAACGAGTTCTAGCACGGTGTGACAATGCTGCGGTAGTAGCAGTACTGAACACACGATACGCAAAAGATGTCGTGCTCATGCGGATACTGAGATGCCTATTTTTTGTGGAGGCCCATTTTCAGTTCTCCCTAACATCAACCCACATACCAGGGGTACACAATGTACTAGCAGATGACCTGTCGAGAAACAGGTTGCCATCATTCCTAAGTCACATGCCGAATGCTAATCGTACCCCATCTTTACTACCCACCTCTCTTTTGCAGTGGCTGCTTCATCCCAATCTGGACTGGACATCCCCCAGCTGGACAACACTGTTCAGTTCTTCTGTTCTCAGGGCATAGCCCAATCCACAAGGAAAACATATAACTCCGCCCTCAAGAAGTTTTCAGAGTTTTGTTCTATGTTCGACATCGTGACCCCCTTCCCCGTCTCCGAAAGTATCCTATGCTACTTTGCAGCACACCTAGCAACTAAAGGCTTATCACCACAAACAATAAAAACATATCTAGCCGGAATTCGACACATGCAGATAGTACTGGGACTACCGGAACCGAGAGCATTCTCGTCACTACCCCACCTGCGACTCGTCCAAGCGGGGATCCAGCGCACATATGCACAGAAGGCTACAGCCAAAACCAGAATCAGGATGCCAATCACGCCTGCAATCCTGGCAAAGATCCACACATATATGCGACCAATAGCGAGAGACTATGATACGATCATGACCTGGGCAGCTGCGACTCTGTGCTTCTTCGGCTTCTTTAGGGCCGGAGAAATCACAGTACCATCCTGCACTACGTTCAACCCATCGAGGCACCTGGCCTGGGGAGATGTAACTGTAGACAACCCAGCATCTCCTCAAGTCATCAAAGTGAACTTAAAGATATCAAAGTCAGACCAACTAGGGAAAGGGGCAGATGTCTTTATCGGGTCTACCAGCAGTAGTCTCTGCCCGGTAGCAGCGGTACTAGCCTACATGGTCACTAGATGGAATACAGATGGTCCATTCTTCAAGTTTGAAGATGGCAAGCCACTGACGAAAGCCAGGTTCACAGATGTCATCCGGGAAGCTCTGGAAGCAGTCGGTCTGCCTCAAGATCAGTTTGCAGGGCACAGTTTTGGTATTGGGGCGGCCACGACTGCAGCGAAGGCTGGCATTGAGGACTCAACCATACGAATGCTTGGCCGATGGAACAGCGCGGCATTTCTTGTGTACATCCGGACACCTAGAGATCAGCTGGCACAGTTTTCGAAGGCTCTCGCAGGTTCAGTAGACCGTCCACGTGATCACTCAGAATAACACTCTGGCTTTCATACACTAAATCATTCTGTGTCTATTCCGGCTATATATATATAAGAAAAAAAAAAAAAAAAAAAAAAAAAAACGACGTGGCGACGGGTTAAGGGGTATGTGATGTGCATGTGGGGAGATGTATCTACACCACGTAGAATGTTATTCCTCCGATATGTCACGCACCACACCTAGTTACACACTGTGTAGGAATCCCATAGGGAGATGTCAGAGATGGAGAGTCGCCTTGGGGGTAGGGAAGGGAAAAACTCCGTTTTCCCCTCCCCTTTGGACGGTCAGGAGGTGAAGACACCACCTTCAACCCCCAAAAGCTGGAGTCAGCAAGCAACTCGCTCCAAACAGATAAGTAATAGTGGGCGGTTATCATATACAAATCATTAGCGCATCATGAATAGATGATAATGAGTGTGAATTGTTGGCAGTAATTAGATCCAATTCGCACTACGGTCCCTACCTTCCTCCAAA
>WLWD01002943.1_pt1 | contig 31532 bp, 17 predicted proteins | sample 6712731 | NCBI WGS metagenome assembly WLWD01 (sample SAMN12718690, study PRJNA576275) | sponge metagenome | isolation source: marine sponge | host: Mycale hentscheli | place: New Zealand: South Island, Marlborough, Capsize Point | collected 2014-11-01
TCAACAACACATAGTCGACTATAAGACTTATGTAAGACTGCACTACCATATCAGCATCATTACAAAACAAGTAGCTAGATCACTATAACTTCTACCACTTAACAAAGTGAAGCAGATTGTAAGAGCTCCTGATAAAATACTATTATTAAATGACAAGTGCACTTTGACCTCAGAGTGCTGCTAAATTTCAACTTTAGCGTGAGTGCGAAACACTACACTTGGGCTTAAGAATCTAAAGGTTAGGAACAAAAAAATATGCTATTTAGCCTATTGATCTATGGACAAAAATTAAACTTTTGAAAATGCTTTTTTTTTGTAGCTTGTGTTCAAAGTACCTAAAGCAGTGAGGATGATGAGTCTCACACACACAAAGTCCTTCACGCAATATGCTGCATGAAAAAAGTTTCAAATGTTCTAGTAAGGTTAATGACTTTACAAGTCAGAGGGTAAGGGGAAACAAGATCCCCCCCTCCCCCCCCTTAAATGAAGCCTTGCTTGCGGCATGCATACGTGTGAGTCTGTATGTGTGTGTTAAGTTTCCCATACTAACCTCAAAATTTGTATTGTTTCAATTGCAAATTCAAATGCTCTCTGTAAATATATTGTGTTGTGTTGAAGACAAAAAACAAAGCTGAACATTCCACTAGTTATCATTTCACATCACTCCACATTAGCTAGCACGCACAATTCTTCCTTCATTTTACATGCGTATTCACATATCACCTTCTGTTGCTCATTGCATCATTTCTAACTTCTCATTGTTACACATACGTCAGTATCCATACTTATCAAACCACAGCTAAAATAGCATAACTAGTCCCTAGCTACATAGTTAGTGGGAGTCCAATGCAGGGAACCAATTCCAATAAACAATCACTGTCTAATCACTATGAGTGAAAGTCTCAGATAACAACCAAGAGGCCAGCCTTTACGACCTGACTCATCAGACGTTGACTGTGCATGAGTATTTCCCTCTTCATGTTGTGATGCAATGCTAATTATGCAAGTAGTGTGATCTGTGCTAAGTCACATATGTATACATTCTACGATCTCTTCCTTACAATCATGATTGCTGTATTATGACTGATCTCCTGTGGAAAGTCATATATACTGACATGATCACAACAACACTTGTCAGTTTACTCTATACTTTCCAGTACATGGTATACTTCTTATAGTCAGTATTACAGAGGGACCCTCGCTGGCTCAGTGCTATCTATATAATAATACATTGTGTGTCAGTAACAACGATGGTGCGTATTCATGAATAATTCATGAGCTTAAACAGTTTGGTAAAGAAGCAAAAGTTTCGCAAAACCAAGTCCACAATCATGATAGAAGGACAGAAAGACTCAGAAGCAGGAGAGAGAGACTAGGAGAAGGGACTCCATGCCTAACTGAAGAGAGGAAACGAGGGGATAAGAAAAGCCGAGATAGTTCATGAAAAAGGAGAGCAGGAGAGAGAAACTGATGTAACCTTAACCAAGTGGTAGAGGATGATAACGAATAAAAATAAATTATGCTTACCTGCATTTACTCTGCAATACATCAAGCGCCAATGTGTGATGGGGTACTTGCTAGTAATTGTTAATGTTGGACCAAATTTTCCCGTCAAAACCTGCTATTAATATTAGGTCGTTTACACGGTATAATCATGGTATAAAATAGTTAGACCACGACAATTCGGGATAAATGCCCTTTCCGGGATGGAGCGATAATTTTTCAAACCAATGGTTTAACTATTATTTACTTACTATGTATGAGGAATTATTGCTGATAAAAAAACCTGATCCTGAGGAGGAAGCCCTAGGGAGAGGTTGGTTATCTAGCAATAATTCCGAAGGTTTCTGTGGTTTAACTATTTTACATCACAGTTATTGCAAACCGCTTAAAAGTACCTTAGATTGCATTATTAAATATCAATGAATCTAACCATTTGATTTTGTCTATTTCTGTTGAAAATTCTGCCAGGACGTCAAAGGCATCTTGAAAAGTATTTACTGATTCAGTTGCTTTGTCTTCTACTATTTCTCCTTCAACTCTAGACCAAATACATAACATAGCCATTCTATACTAATCCATATCTTCATAACTTATAGTTAAGCCAGTATCATCAGCAGCTTCTTCCAACACATGCTGACATGCCTATGCTTTACTGAAACACCAGTCACCCCAGCTCCGAATAGAGCATTTAAAAGGGAAGTCTGAGCAACACTAAATGCTTTCCCTAACCTGTTCAGCGACGTCGGAAGCTCGATCGCAGCCATAACAGCTCAAGACCCACGCTCTGTAACGCTTACTTCCCAGAAAGCAAAATGGAGCTCACTGCGTGGGTGGAAAGGACTAGACTAGGTCGGAGGTGTGGCTAGGCACTTTTTGGGGGGGGAGGTGACGACCAGTCTACGCGCATGAACCGGGTGTCACACGACATCAACCTGGCGTGTGATGGGGGGTGGGGGTCAATTTTTAATTATCAGCCAAGTTCCCCGTTTGTCTATACTTGTCAATGGACTCTTTTTACTTCTGTAACAGTAAAAATTATTACCACTTTTTTTAATATTCTTTTTTTAATATTCTTTTTTTTTCATTTTATTATTATATAATTTTTTGGCTTGTATCAAAAGGAAAGGGGAGTGGTAAAATTACTGTAAACATAATTGAAGTAGGAAGTATCATGACTTAGCTCATTCACGATACGTAACAAAAGTATGTCCAAAATGTAGGGTACAATTCTTTCTGATTCGATTATAAAAAAGGTAACTCTGATAACTTTTCGTGTCAGCAAATTGCATACACACTTTGAAATCTAAAAGCAGTAAGAATTCACTACAGCTATTTTGTCTTTTGGATGGTTCTATAGAAGCGTATTCCCAGCATAGCGGTTTGGTAAATAGTCTGGCAGTTAGCTTTTACGAATTGGCCACTACTAGTGATGTGCTTGAGCACAAATGGCGAGCGAGCCTAAAGACTATACTATTGTTATATGAATGACTTTGACTTCTAACACTGAAGCTACTGAAAATAAGGTCCAGGTTTTAAATTTCGCATACACGGTAAAGGGATTTCAGTGCCATAGTAACAACTCTCTGCAACTGCTTGAATTGAAGGAAAAAAACAACAAGAAAACAATACACGTTAATCAAAAGTTTTCTTTGTGATATTCTTTAGCTAAGTAGTGGTTGTAACACACTATGCTTTGACACAACTGGACATGCACCTACACAGACTTACCTTCGCGGTAGTCTAGTGGACAATGTATTTTCAAGTAAATACTGTTGCGCACGGCTTATAACCATGACAAAGAGCGTATTGACTTACCACCGCCACTAACTGGAATAGAAATGGAAGTCCCTTAAGTTTTCAAGTTTTAACTGCACCCGCAAAAGAATTCAAAACGGTAAACAATTCAATTTCTAGGGTGATACGGGTACTGATCGATAAACCAGAGGATTCTGTTTAGTGCAATTTGGGACGGGGTGGACCACCTAACTAACACAAAAACGCGAGGGTCAAAGTACAAAATGACATACGTACGTCCAAACATATATACAAATATATAAACATCCCCGATTTTTTCATTTTTACCCCTGTAAGTGTCTCGCTCGCTACGCTCGCTCGCCAATTAACTTACATCTATTAAGTTGTAGCTACTTAAAAATTTAATAGGCTGTTAGAACGAGAACGATTTGCTATTGTTATTATCATTTCAGCTGAGAATGACTGAATCACTTAAATTTTTGCCAGAACAATGTACAAAATACCCTCCTCCACTATTGGACATGACTTTGCTATTGCGTACTGGAAAGACTGCCTCGCTGTTGTGCCGGATATATAAATCCACCAACTAACTGCGCGGTCCCAATGATCGAGGAAACGGCGACTGAATAGGGGGTGCCGGGGGAAAGTGGGCAGGATCCAAAAATACCACCGCGCTACTATTATGTGGCGTCTGCTGGAAACGACGCCAGTGTGTGTCTAGTTATTTTACAATACGGACTAAAAATGTTAGCAGTACGATTACTGATGCACTCAATAAGGATTTTTAAAAAGAATTGGAGAAACTTACTTTTACTTTGGCTGTTTATCTCTAGTGGAACTCCCATAAGAGATTCTGGAAAAGAAATCAGTGACAAAATCAATGGCGATGTTGGGAAAGGTAAGAGCTATGTATTTGACTAGTGTTTGTTATGTTTAGCCATAGCTATTGAATATAATTAAATGTGTATACAACAATTCATTTATTACATTACTAGTAGGACTTTCCATATTATTACATATATATAAACAAAACAAACAATGTATGTATGTACAAGTTTTATTAATTATTGTGTTTTCGTATTTGTCTACTGTTTATTCTTAGGCTGCATAGCCCAATTGATAGCCATTTGGTAAAAAGTCACATTGTAAATTATTTGTTTAGACAATTTTTTTCATACGACGGAAGATAACTATTACAGACTGGTAGAACCTGCAAGGGATATATATACAAATTATACATATGAAGAGAACATTCTTCAGCCAGATACTTCACAGTGTCCTCCTCACTTATGGAAGCTTGATGTAAGTTGACATAAGGAAATGTCTCCTATGTCTTTACTAAACTGTAATAATAATTTATTGGTGTTTTAAAAACATACCCTTGGCAGTACAGCATTTTGTAGATGGTGTTTAGATGTCTTACTTAAGTAACCATTCTATATTTAAGTTTACTATTACACTTTACATTACCATTATATTCAATATTTTAGAATGTTACGACTCTTCATTCACAATCTAAGAATGTGTCACAGAAACCAAATATGAAACTTGTACCTGCTACGGATCCTATGAAGCATGTAAGTACTACACGTGTAGATCAAACTATAATATTCATACATTATTTCTTAACTTGCAGATTCTCGATTTTTGTTCAGTTGTGATGGCTTTGATGCTTCTCCTAATTGTTATGTTTACCAATGGCATTGTGAGAATATGTTTGATTAGATCAACACTGATGAAAGGTTAGTCTTAACTTAGATATAGCAACTGAGCGACTCAAAACTGAGTTTATTAACAATAATGGGCAAGTTAATGTGACAGAAGTATTGCATGGAAAATAAGGAGTCATCTTGTGCAATGTCTTTTTCTTCTGATTTCAAACACTTAGTCTGTAGTCTTATCAAAGATTATTTGTCAATTGTTTTTTGTACTAACTTAAGCAGTTTATTTTCAGAAATAGATGCAATAGACTTGATCATACAGAATTTCTTATGTCTCAGTAGTATATTATCATCGATCTTGTACTACATAGGGGCACATACTTCAGTTCAATATCTGAGTGTTTTTATTTTGCTTGCAAGCCAATATTATTAATATTACAATTCTCAAAGTATTTTGTGATATCTAGGGGCAACTGCCAATAAGAAAGGCCAGACTGAAAAAGATGAAGAAATATTACTAATGAGAAGAAGTCTAAATGGCAAAGACACTAGAGTAAGTTTTAACTTTTCAATTTAAAATATGCTCACCATTCCGAATGACTTGCAGCCACTATTAAGTTGTTTTTTGTTTTTTTTCAATTAGAATACTACATTTAATCAAGGACATCCATTCATACATACAATTGTGATGAACTTGAACACAAACCAGAAGAATAGTAAGTATTTAGTTGAACACAAACCAGATGAATAGTAAGTATTTAGTACAAAATAAGTTGTAGTAGAGATTTGTCAGGAACTATTTGTATTGCCCAATTGGATTATAACTTAGTATAATTACTACAAGAAATTGTGATTTTAAAAAGCTATCTAGTATAGTTTTTCCTATAACATTCCATTTTTAAAATTTTTTAAAATTTTTATAATTCTCTAGGTAATTTGCAATATCCACGTAGAAAGGTTAATGAAGAAGGCCGAGTAATACCTGATAAGGATGAAGAAATATTGCCAATGAGAAGCAGTCTAGATAGCAGAGATACCAGAGTAAGCATTTAACTTTCCATTTAGAATGACATTGTAGTTCAAAATGATTGATAGCAACAATTTATATATCTTTAATACAATTAGACTATTTCAGCTGATAGTGGAGATTCAAGCGAGCATAGAAGTATGAAGAACTTGAACACCAACAAGAAGAATTGTAAGCATACATTTAATACATAATTGTCTATACCCCTTTAATTGAGGTTGTCTATAAATGTAACAGATCACACTTAAGTCTAATAAACTACTTAAGTTCAAAACCGTGCAATAATACTTTTGTTTTTCAAGTTGCAAAATGTTGGTGAATGGTTGCTATGGTATTGAAAATCCTTTATCAGAAGTAATTATAAATCATTGGCTTTTATTTTAGTAGATGTGATCGTTGTAAAACGCTACTGGTTATTCAGATAGTCTAATGGCAGTATTTAGTACATTAGTCAGAGTGTGGTATGGTGAAATATTTCATGAGCAGTGTAATTTATTTTCATAAGACAAAGGGGAGCAAAAATAAAGCCTGAGAGTGAAACACCTAGCATATCACTCTGACAGAGTGTAATTATGTTTGCACTAGATATTCATTGAAGTAGTTTGTTGGTAACTCTAGGTGTAAAATTGGCTGTAAAACTCACTAGAGGTTCTCCACACCCCAATCTGATATTTAGCAGCTGCTATAACCTGGCAAGGTAGGCTCCACTAGAGTAAATGTAGCTGTAAAAACCCTGAAAACAGGTATGCCAGGCCAGGCCAGGCCTGGTTGCTATAACTACTCTGGTAATGGGCTTGAGCAATGCACACCATGAGATTACACTATGTGATAACTTGAGTTTATACTCATGGGTCGCATTTCTAAAGATAACATTGAAGATATCTAGGGTGGAATAAATTGAAATATTTTGTGAGAAAGCTAATTTGTGTTGATGAGTCACAAGCAGTGAAAATACACCTGACATTGACATTTTTGCATATCATTCTGACAGAGTGTAAAAGTGATTTATTTCAGATATCTAGTGCAGTAGATTGTACTAGGGGTTGGTAACTTGTGGTATCAAGTTAACTGTAAAATTCTAAGTGTTAATTCTCAAAGGTTCCCAACACCCCTAGCTTACATTGTAAACAGCTGTTTTTACTAAATTTGAGTAGGTTACCTGAGGGTGGTAGTTGTAAAAGCACTGGTATGCAAGTGTATTTGAAGGTAATGAGCTTGTGCAATACAGAATGTTGTTTAATACCTACAAATAACACAGGGAAGATACCTAGCATTAAATAAACTTCAAATAAAGTGTATGTGTTATAGGTCCAATCAATGTTATAGAAGTTGGCAAGGAATCTAGTGACCTACAGAAACATGTAATGGATGACAATGACTTAGCAGATCTGAAATTCAGGGCACAGGAAGGTATTTATAATTGATTTGTACGTATGATATTGTCTGTGAGCAAGACATATCTTCAACACAGATTTTGAGTTATAGATAGAATGCACATTTAGGTTTAAATTTTTCTAAATACATTAAAGATCAGTTTGCTTTGACTAAACCTGATAATAACGAATCAAAGGCTGAAAAAACTTAGCCATGATATCTTTTAGGAAAGGTAACAAATGTAATTTCAATATTTTCATAAACATGCAGATCATAAATTTTGAGATTTCTACACACTGTAATGTCATATGTTTAGCATAATTGGGAGGCTTAAAAAGAGAACAAATTAGCTGTGGATTTAAATAATTTATTTCAAACACTGTTCTATTGTCTTTACTTTTCATTGACCTAAAATGATGTTTTAATGTTATATGTATCAGTAAGTGGCTCAAACACATAATAGATTTGAGGTATTTTTCCATACAAAATATGGCTGAAAATATTTATAAGTTATAAATTATCACAAATCAAATTGTAGCATAAATTACTTCTTAATGTGTTTCATATATAGGCACATATTTCAGTTTTATTTCAGACTTTTTCTTTCCCTGTAAGCTAACATTGTTCTTACAATTCTCTAGGTTTTGTACCATATCCAGGTGCACAAGCAAACACGAAAGGCCAATTAATAACTGAAAAGGATGAAGAAATATTGCAACTGAGAAGCATTCTAGATAGCAAAGAAGCCAGAGTAAGTTTTAACTCATTAACTTGTAATATTACCTTGTAGTAAAAAATAATTTGGAGTAATATTAGTATAGCTATATCTTTTACACATTTAGACTACTACAGTGTGTCAAAAAGATTCATGGAAGCATCCAAGTGTGTGTAACTTGGACACAGACAAGAAGAACAGTAAGTTATATATATGTAGTACAAAATCAGGTTTAGAATACATTGTGCACTGTACTTTATCTGTGTTTTAGGTCCAATCAGTTCTAATGAACAAGTTGATAATGAATGTAGTGATAGTCAGACACGCATAAGGGACTACAATGAATCAGCTAATTTGAAACTAAAGACACAGGAAGGTAATTATTAGTGACTTGTGCTTATAAATGATTGTGAGCAAAACATATCTTTGACTAAATGGCCGACACCGTTTACTAAAATGGTAAAAAATGGTAAATCATTTCCGTTGTATAATGATTATTACAATTGCTTTTATTCTCTCACATACAAGACAGTTCAAATAGTTTGGCATATAAATAGAGTGATGCAGAGAATAAACTTCTATTACATTTTATTTTACAGATCAATGTATTATTACACAAGGAGATAATCATATATTGAGTGAAGTCATTTCAAAGCCTATTATTGAAGTCATTTCAAAGCCTATTAGTGAAGTCATTTCAAAGCCTATTAGTGAAGTCAAGGGTAAGTGACTACAAGATATATATTTTCATATGAATAATTATGATAGTTGGGGAGCAAGCGACGCAAACTAGACACTATCAGGGGTAACACAATTGAGAATTGGGGAGATTAGTTCGTTTATATATGTACATGGACACATGTATGTCATTTTGTACTCGCATTTTTGTGTTTGCTTCATGGTCCCTTTCCATACCTCCACTGAACAGAATGTTTTGGTTCAGTGATCCCGTATCATTCAAGCAAATTGAATTGTTAACCGCTTTGTACGGGGATGTTTCTAAAGGCCACAAGATACACTTACTGTTTACTGTTATAGTTAATACTGTGTAGTAATTCTTTATTACTTTTTTGTTCTTCCAGGTCCCAAAATGTTATGGCTAAAGTTTACTATGATATTAAGACTTTTACCAGACGTAATTTAGAAAAAAAGTCCGTTTATTGTAGATGTGAGTGCTTGTTGTCATAAGCTATACAGGTAATTCAGATATTCAGAATGCGGTATTAGAGACCACAGATAATACCAGTACTTGGGAATAAAGAAGTTCTGTATTTTTTAGCTAAAGTATGGTCAATACGGCAATATACTTTAACTTTTAGAAATGGACTGACATATTCTTTTGCTGTATTTCATTTGTACACAGTCTTACTCACCATTTGTGCTCAAGCACATCACTAGTGTAGGTCAATTCAAGATATAACCCAAGATTAATCAAGTATCGTTTTTGCCAAATCTACCTAAACAAATAAATATAATGAAATTAAATCTGACTGTAAAATTCACCAATTCAAGTCAACTTTATTTAAAAAAAAAAGTACTTAAAAAGTTGCTTGCAATTATAACTAAATCTATTAAACTTCCTGCTAAATTAAGAGTAAATTTAAATAAATTTCAAAGTTCCTTGTAATCATTTAATCTTTACTATAAATGGAAGATTTGATGGACTTAGAAATAATTGTTCTCGATATTTTATTATTTTATTTGTGTTAAAATAATTCACTGACTTTAATTTGTTCATCTTGAAGTAAGGAAAATTTTTTTGAAAATTAGCATTTTTTTTCAACATTTTCATGAGGATACCAAATGGAGCATATTATATCAAATTCTTGTATTGAAGAATTCTAAATTGTCAATATAATTTTTAAGACGTTCTATAGCTATTATGGACATAAACATTTCAAGATTTTTCTTTCAATTATTCACTGTGGTACTCAATTATGTAGGTGCATCCTGTGTTGTGCCAGACGTTCATGCAACTGATCCTAATGTTGTTCATAGCCATCCTTTACAAAGCTCAGAGCCCTATCTAGAAGAATTGCGAGATTGCCAATTGCTACTGAAGAAGGAAAAAAGTATGCATGGGATAAATACAAATGTAAAATTGCAACGTATTTAAATTACAAGTGATACGTTAATAGATGGTTGGTAATAGAAAATTGCGAGAATACAATAATGTTATTTTAAGATATTTTGTCTCACATAAGTTTTGTAATACCAGAGTTTAATACAAGATATTTTAAGGGCGGCGTAAGTTGGAGTGTAACGGCTCAGTGACTTTTTTGTTTGTTTGCAAAGAATCCAATGAGCTATGCATAAGAAAAAGCTATTGCCAAAACTTTTTTTTTTCAAATAGTTCAAATAGAAGAGATTAAGTAGTTAAAGTCGCTAGGGAAAGTTCAGAGCTTTAAGAGGTCTTAGAAGAACTGCAAAGTTCTGCCATTTCAGTGGTAGCTTTTAGAGTAAACACTGCATTATGCTTTAATGTTTACAGCAATGGTCATTTTTATTTATTATAATATTGTGGCTGATTTAAATAATTACAATAGCTACATTCTTGGGGATGGGGAAGTTTAGCTTGAGGTGGGAAATTCCTCGTGATTAAACAATAGCTAGCTTAGGTAGCTCAGTCACACATGCAAGTGATCACATTGTTTTCGAATGTTTCTTTTATTTACGTTTTAAATATACAGTTGAAGCATTAATAAGTATTAACAATTCAGAATTAGAAAGTTGAGTTAGCTTATTTTACAATTTGTGTGAGCATGTCCTGTGTAGTATTGTAAAATATTATTGTAGGAAATAGACTTATTAGACTTTTTTTTTTTTAAAGAAAACAGAATAATTTAATAGCTATATGTTATGTGTAGATCTTTGTAAGAGACTTCAAGAGCAAGCTAATGCCAGGCAACAACAGCTTTTACTGGCCACACCTAACTGTCGTTTCAGACAGATCAGAAGGTATACTAGAGCTTATATTATTTGTTATAAAATGTCAGCTAATGTATGTTGTATATCTTAGGTCACCTCTCCAGATATTGAAAAGTTTTTTCAAAAGAAACGCACGAAATAAGTCAGAAGAATTTGAAATGATCAAATTTTCAGAGGAAGACACTAAAATCTCTGAACTTTCACTAGTTAGAATGAGGGAACTAAAATCAGAAGAGTTTGTTGTTATTAATTATGCAGAAGCAGATACAGATAACTCGATGCATTTACCGGGACCATCAAAAGTTCATTTCAACCAATTTGAAATGGTTGATTTTTCTGGAGAGAATACTGAAGTAGCCATTCACATAGAAACTTAACTAATTATTATTCTGATAGTAGTGTGTTTCTTGTATATAAACCTATAAAATTTTTTTTGAACTTTGTTCAATGTCTGTGAGGTGAGAAGTCAGGGATTTGAAAACACACACTAGGCATTAATATTTATGATATTAATCAAACACAATACAACATGGGGTGGATCTAAGATTTTCTAATGGGAGGCTCTTTTAAGACGCGAATACCTCTGATTTTAGGACAGTTTGTATTTCTCTCCTACAAGAGTAAACTCACAGTGCTGATTAATGCATTAATTTTATTAGCATTACAATGTGACCTAATTGATGAACTACTAGGGAATGAAAAATATTACTACTAAAATGTCTTGAATAAATGAATAAATATAATGAAGAATGGATCAGTTCATCATGTTGAAGCAACCTGCAGACAAATGTTCACATGCTTGTAGATCAGTGTACAGTGTAACTGGCCACCTCACAACATCAACCTGGAACAATTTTTGCCTACACAGTCACACTTCAGTAGGAACTAAACAATTATGTTAAGTCATTAGCAAAGAATGACGTTGCATCATCTCAGTAAACTGGTTTATTTGATCATTTTTAACCAACATTAGGTATGGTATACTTACAATAAGGTAAAACCAGGACAATTCACTGAAAGTAAACATTTGTGTTCAATAGCTCAATAGCACACTTAATACAGTAATTAATGTCCTAATACTGTGATACCCCTGATGTTATATCATATATCTTTATGCTGCAGTACCTGGTATAGTTAATGATGATGATGACTTAAGTTGTACCTAACGTCGTGGTTTTACCTTATTGTAAGTATACCATACCTAATGTTGGTTAAAAATGATGAGTTGCAATTTTACATTGCCTAATGCTGCCATTGTATTTTACTGATTTTGTGGTTTTACTTTGCAAGGATATCGTACCTAATGCTGCAACCAACACATTAAGTTGTGTTACTTTGACTATATAAGAAGTGCCTGTACCAATCACACTTGGCAACAAATGCTCTAGAAAATTACAATTTCATCTCAACAAGGAATTAAGAAATGGGTGCTTTTCACTCTTTTGATGATAGTACAAGCAATACATTAGGTAAGAAAAAAAATATCTACTCTATAATATCCTTCATAAACAATACACACATGAAAGTGGCTAAACCACTGGTGGCTAGTGCCAGGAGGGGTCCTGGGTTTGATTCCCCTGTGACAATGAAATTTTTTTTTAAACATTTTGCCTTTGCTTTTATTTAGACCTCTTTGACTGAGAAAGGTATGTTCTGAATTAGAGACTAATCAGCTATCACAAACTAATGTCATCCAGCTACTTTATTTGTTTTCATTCCGCATTGTTTCAAAAGGTAATGAAAGAGAAAATAAATCTAACAATTTATTTTAAATAGGGCAGAAAAAGGTTAAAAATGCATTTTCATGAATAATAATTGGTTCAAGTCAGGTAAGGAATTGATATAAAAAATGCACCAGGTAATATATCCATCACATTAAATTAATATTTCAGGTAAGGTATTTACCAGAAAGTGATGGTAAATAAAATTTCCTGTGACTGTTTACACGTTTCTTCACCTAAGCTGTGACAGTCTAGCACAGTCATCAAATCTCTTTCATTGCTGCTCAAATCTATGATGTGTTGGGATTCTTCGTGCCCTTTGTAGTCATAGCCAAGGTTCTTCTCCAGGAACTTTGGCTCAAGAAGTTAGGCTGGGTGATGAGGTTACTGATGACATTCTTCAACGCTGGCTCTCCTGGACCAAGGAACTTGCACTCATCACAGACCATGCCATCTAAAAAAGGTACTTCGACTTTACTGCTAAGGTTGCCTCCACCTCTCTACAAGGCGTCTCTAATGCCAACGAGGTGGCCTATGGTGCAGTCATCTATCTACGTCGTGTGTTTGAGGATGGTACTATCTCCCCTGCCTTTGTCATGGCAAAGGCCAGAGTAAGACCACTAAAGGTTACTACTACTATCGCGAAGTTGGAGCTCCATTGCTCGTTTACTCGGCAAGAATCTTCAACATCCCACTGTCAAAGGTGCAGCCCTGGACTGACTCAAACATTGTCATCGGCTGGCTCAGGATGATGCCTCACGCCATCACTGAGGTTTTTGTCAGGAACCGAGTTGCTGCTATCCAGGAAGCCCTGCCAGATATTTTCTGGAGGCATGTGCCTTCCAGTTCCAACACAGCAGATCTTGCAAGTCTTAGCTGCAATGTTTCCAGAGATCATCAACTCCTCACTGTGGTGGTTGGGCCCTACATGGCTCAGCTGCCCTGAAGACAGCTGGCCTGCTACCAAGGCTACACCCCTGTTGAGATCTTTGCCAGGGATGAAGGCAGCAGTGCTTTCTGCAGCATTGTTGCCTGTGGAGAAGTGGGACTTCTGGTCCAGGTATAGCAGCTACACTGCACTGGTCCAGGTACTAAGCTGGTTATGACGGTTCATACACAACTGCAGATCGACTTCTCCCATCTAAGTATCCACTCTCACTTCTGAAGAGCTAGCAAGCAGCAGAAAACTTCTCATCCTGCAGCAACAACACCAGTTGTTTCCAGAAGTATTTTATAAGCTCAAGAAATGGAAGTCCATCCCCGCTGCACACTGCCTGGCCGGGAGATCGTCTACCTAGACAAAACCACCAAAGACGAAACCTCCATCATCATCAAGGTCACTGGCAGAGTTAGAGCTGAAGCTTCTTCTAAGCCCCGAGAGCTCACTCCCCTTTAAGTGCAACCTCACCAGGTTGCTGGTCACCACAAAACATCAGAAACAATTGCATCCGGGCACTTCTATCCTCATCAGCATCCTGGACCTTCTTCATTCCTTGTCTGAGGGCATTCCTAAAGAAGTTGTCCAAGAAGTGTGCCACCTGCCAGCAAGTCAATGCCAGGCCTACGTCCCAGCAGATGGGCTTGCTTCTGTCAGCAAGGACTTCTCTCTGCCCACCATTCTCTACTTGTTGAATATACTTCGAAGCAAGCTCCCACAACTTTGTAATGAATATATTGAAGGTATATAGATATTGGAATCCATCTTTATTCATATTATTGAATAAACAATCATACAGGTCAGGTAAGGATGAGCAGACCTTTACATCCTGCAAGCCCAATGTATGTTACGTTGGAGATATTGAAGGTAAGAAATACTGTTCTACCTCTTCCTTGCTCAAAGACCAAGAATATGGAATAAAACTGAAAGAAAGTTATTTCGCCAATAATTCCATTATTTCAGAGCTGATTGACTTTTCTATTAAAAACAATGAAGGTAATTTTTGCAATAGATTTTTTTTAACAATAATGACATATATTATTAATATATGATGCAGGCATGCAGTTGAAAACAAGAAGTTCATCTAAATCCTAATGATATGCAATCAAAGATTCAGTCATGCACAATATTCAACCTTTTCATATGTCATCGAATATTAAAAGTAAATAGCTGTAAAGTAATGATGCTTCTTTTTTTAATGAATAAGAAGGCCAATGGCTGTGTTCATCTAATCTCCTAATCCACACAGTGAATACAAATGTAGTTATAATATTCACTTTCTATTAAAATTATAGTCATGATATAAGTCAACATGATAGTAGTGGTAGAGTTCTAAAAGTTATTTGGCTTAGACTAAATGGATTATAAAAAAAGAACTCTGAACCCATAGATAAATTTATTTCATTTTCAGTATTGTTTATTATCATTGAACTGGAAATTGGATCATCATGTGATAATTCATTGCATAGACCTATATTATTCAATTATTTTAAAATGAATAGAATATTCAACAACACTTTACCTTCAATATGTTCATCAAGATTGTAAGATTGGATTGGCTTGATCGGGAAGAGCTTGCTTAGAAAGGAATTCGAAATAGAATTTTCTTGTTGTGATAAAGCACAATGATCTGAAAGTGTATTTTAAATCTAATCATTCAAATATTATAGTGAATAAAATTAATTGTCAAATTAGTTTTGGTCAATAAAACCTTCTGAATCCTTAATACTGACAAAAGTATACGAGTATTTAAAGTGTTATACAAGGAAGAATAGTGAATTTAAGCTTAAACATACAGTATTTCTAACTAGATACTTATGCTAGAGAAAAGACAGCTAGCCATTATAGATATATATCTGTATCAGGAGATTCAATGGGCCTATATGTATTTCATATAATATAGACAACAATGAGCATCATAACTTTACAGCTATTTACTTTCAATATTCGATGACCAATGACCTATACATTTTAACAGGTTGAACATTGTGCATGACTGAATCCTTGATTGCATATCACTAGCATTTTGATGCACTTCTTGTTTCAACTGCATGCCTGTAACATATATTAATAATAACATATTATGTCATGTTGTAAAAAATCTATTGCAAAGATTACCTTCAATGTTTTTAATTGAAAAGTCAATCAGCTCTGAAATAATGGAATTATTGTTGAAATCACTTTCTTTCAGTTTTATTCCATATTCTTGTTCTATATAATTCATTGTTTTGAGCAAGGAAGAGGTAGAACAGTATTTCTCTTACCTTCAATATCTCCAACGTAGCTCACATTGGGCTTGCAGGATATAAAGGTCTGTTCATCCTGAACCTGACTTGTATGATTGTTTATTAAATAATATGAATAAAGATGGATTCCAATATCAATATACCTTCAATATATTATAATTCATTGTTTTGAGCAAGGAAGAGGTAGAATAATAATTCTTACCTTCAATATCTCCAACGTAGCGGACATTGGGCTTGTAGTATATAAAGGTCTGTTCATCCTGAACCTGACCTGTATGATTGTATGAATGGGAAAAATTGCTGTTCAATTGAAATTGTACGAGGAAAGTGAAATAGCAAATTAATTAATAGCAGGGTAACATAGTGGAAAGAAGGTGAAATACCATGGTAGCTAAGAGAAATAGTACGGGTAATTGCACACGTGCGTGCAGAATTAAACTTGGAAATGTACAGAGGGAATGTATTTTTAACACATTAGGAGGAACTGTACATTGAAAACGAAGTTCCAGAGGAAGTTAATAATGAAATAGTGAGTGAACAATACTGTGTAATGATTTTTTAAAATACTCGTGTACTATTAGCGAGATAGCGTGGGTAACCTGTGTTATTTGAGATCAATCACATTACCTGTACTATTTATCTCGAATATTATCCATGCTACTACCCTATTATGAAAATTATTTAAATTTGATAATGATTTACCTTCAGCATTGTTGCCATTATGCATGACAAAGCATGCACCTAAATAAGACAGAAATAGAAACAGTGAATAATAGAACAAAGTGCCAAAAAAAATTCATGACATGATCTGATTTATCAATGGCCATTGTATTGATTGTTACAGAGCATATGAAGGATTTACTATTATTATTATTACTGTGACACTAATTCAGAAGATAAGCATAATTATAGTCGAGTAAATCTTTGGTTTGTACAATTTTACATTGTATATAATGCATCGGTTAAGGCAACAACATTTTCACATAGTTTGTTTAAGTAGTTATTATCGTGATTATTTCTCATAATGGCTAAGCTCGTTAACAGAGAAGTAGTCAAGGCTAATTCTATGCAATCCAATTGGATTTTTCGTGATAACATTGAAAACTCTTCTTTTCTGTTTTTTAATGAATAAGAAGGCCAATGGCTGTGTTTTTAAATAAAAACTTTCAATATTATTGTTAGAATATGGATAATTTATTTGTTATTTTAATCAGAGTTGATTGCAATGTTATTTATTTCCCACAAGTCACAAATGCAGTTTGGCCACTCCTTCCTAGCAAAAGACAAACAAAAATTCATAGTAGTATTACATTGTTACAATTTCTTTGTCAACCTTCTTTTACTCATTATGTATTCTTCCTCTCTATTTTTACACCACAGGATCCACAACAGTCAGCAGTCTCACATTTGATTCTCAATTTATTCTTTAGTTGTGAACCAAAGATGGTAACATACTAGAAAATTATTTCATAGAGTAACCATTAGAATTAATATAATGGGCAAAGTACATAAAATATGCATGGTTGAATTTATATATAAAATTAGATGTCATGACTGATAAACAGTGCTATAATTATAATATAAAACCCAAGACACACATGTTCTGTTAATTTAGATAGCTAATACCTGTTGCCACTTATGAAATGTGTTAAAATAAATAGGATGTGACAACACAATGCAAAAAATGAAATTTCCTTCATATCCTACAGTTATTAAATTTGGATCTATCTACATAGGTACATTTCCTACAGTGTGAGACATGCAGAAATTTCAAACATGGCGTAGTGCATAATATTCCCATATTGTATTCTGTTATTGACAGGAACATGCAAAATTGATTTTCAAGTAAGAACAAGTCTGTTGTGTATCAATAATATAGCTGGGGCAATGAAAACAGTAGATGTAAATGCCATCTTCATAAGAGAAGAAGCTAAACAGGACAGGGACACTCACCGATCACATAAAACTAAAACTAAACTACCACAGGTAGCCAGAATATATTTGCACATGTGATTTTGATGTGACATTACCCACACAAGCTAGAACTTCACCTCTTCTAAAACAAATCAGCCTCCCCCCCCCAAAAAAAAAATTGGCACAATAAAAGGTCTTATAATCATGTTCTGTGAAAGTTCATAATTAATCAACAGGTCATGTCAGAAGATCTCCAAAATGCAAATGAATTTTGTAATATACCAAATTTTTTAATTGAACAATCTTAATGCAACTGCCACAGTAGCTCCTACTGTATTAAAGTGTAATATTATCTGGAATTTTCATAACACTAGTATTCACATATAAATACTTTTTCAAATTTCTATTAATTGTAAGCATAAGACTGTGTATATAATTAGAGATAGCTAGATCATAAACTCAGTGCTTAATTAATGTATTACGTTCATAGCTAAAAGAGTAATTTTTAATAATGTGCATAGTATGACTGAAATTATGAGATCTACAAAAATGTTTCACACTGCAAAAGAAGACTTGACAATTTTTTTGAAATAAAATGTTACATAATGACTAAGTTAAAAATGCAAAATATTTATTGCTAAGTTACTAAACTTGCATTTTCTTTACAGTTTTTATGTTAGTTGTAATGCCAACTACTTCATTATTTAAATAGTTAGATAATGTTTAGCTAATTAATACCTCTATGTTGTTATCGACTTTTTAATTTTATTATCCCCTTTCTTACCTATTTTATTATCCCTTTCTTTCCGTAACAAATGACACTTTGTCTGCACTCAATTATAATTATTTTTGGAACTGTCCAGCAAGAAGAAAATCCTTACTCAAACACAGTCTGTTGGGGCGTGCTGTTAACCTAGTAAAACAGATGACTGTGCTGTATTTCCTTTAGCCAGTATAGAGGAAGACTGGAACTTCTTTTGCAATAGATCAACGGACAAATTTGTACGGTTGATGCAGAGCGAGTTGTTACACAATAGTTAATTTAAAAAATGGTAACTAAGCAAACGCTCAAACATATTTACTAGTTAAACAACAAGAGACAGCGACGATCGGTGACCTACAAGTGTAAACCCCGAGGCTAAAATGATTGAGCGTGCGTGAAATGTAGATCAAACAGTTGAACCATTGATAAAATAATTCTACCGGGATTTGTAACGGATCAGTGTGCCATCAGAACTTGTACAAAACGCTAATTTAGATTTGGAGGCATTTCTAAAGCTGTTTACCTCTTACCTAGAGCTGTATAAGGCAAGCTACACCACCATTCTACTAACCATTTCTAGGTTACTAGATATACTTGAATACTGGATATATTTGAAACCTACCTCTTTTGCAGTCATTCAACTAAAACTGTTATAATTAGTTTAGCTGGTTAAAAAAAAAACTTAATCTGCAGGGGGTTTAAAGTCAAACTAGTCCTACTATGTTTGGGTTACTATCCCTTTGCATGAAGACCAACTGTTACTGATACAATATAGTAGCAACTTAATCTTGTACGTAATGTAATAAAAAAATAAAATAAAATAGAAATAATATTGTTTGATGCATTTTATACCAATATTATATTTGTTCAACAATAAAATATGTTGTTTGTTGTGTGTGGTGCTGATTGTGATCATGTAGGAGACATCTATGAGTGTCCACAAGGAACATATGCCATCGGACGTTGAGCTCCACTACAAAACAATTTCATGTACACAAAAACACAGACAACAAAGATATTTGTAATACCAACAACAAATTATTCATGCTCCTATATAATTGCAACTTTATGATGTATTGTATGCGGTTTCATACAGGATTTTTGTTTGGGGAGTGGGGGGGGGGCTCCGAGTGTACTTCGCCACACTCATTTTTTGGAACCTACACTACTTTGATGCACATCTTTGCATAAGAGTCTATACTTCACACTGATCAGTGTTCGATCCTATGCATTTAATGGCTCAGTAATGATAGGAACATAATGGGATACAATATCAGACCAAAAATAAATGCTTCCAAAATGTTTATTTCTATTCAACTCCCAAAATTCTAGGTGGGGATCCCACGGCTAGCCTCCCACTGTATGAACCCCTGGTATGTATACTCCACACTGTCCATGAGAGAAACAATCACTGTTGTATTGAGAAAGTGTAATTTGAAAATGAAAAGCAGTACAAGCACACACGTGGAATTCAACTTACCCGGCATGGATGGTGTCACAGACTGAACGATCCCTCCCATAGGATCCGGAACCTCCATACAATACCAAAAAAACACAAGACAACAATGATATTTGTAACATAACAGCTGGCCTCGCTGAATTGCCCCCCCCTCCCCCGTCATTACTTTTCACTGACATTCTTGTACCATAACCCCCCCAGCCCTAGCTGGACACCCAAATATCAGTAAGTTGAAATGAAATTCAACTTACCCGGCATGGATGATGTCACAGACCGAAAAAGACCACCGAGTTCGTTCTCTCTCAGGTTGGATCCGGAAGCACCACATACTGTTTGTCCACGGTTGCTCTCTCTCATTCCACAAATGCACACACACACACTAGAAAAAAGAAGATACAGGTGAATACAGATCATAAAAATAAATGTATAATATAAATTGACTGGTGTACACACACACACATACATGAAATTCAACTTACATGGGCATAGTAGCCCCGATTGGAAACCCCCCCCTCCCCCCCTCCCCCGAGTTCGTTCCCTCCCCGGTTAGATCTGGAAGCGCCAGAATAACATTTCAACTCCACGCACACACATATACATCGAGTGTGAAGCTCCACTACAACACCACAAAAACACAGACAACGACAACGACAATAACAATACATATTACAACTTTTGGGATGTTCAGGGGGGGGGGAGGAGCAGCCACAAATATCAAAGTCTGTGGTCCTTCACACAAAAGATTATGGAATATCAATGGGTGTGTTGTCATCTTTCTTCCACTCTCCCCCTACCTCATCCACCCGACTCTTGTTCTTCGATTCCCGCCTTCTCCGACCGCGAGGACGTCCAGAACTCGGAGCAGGAGGAGCCACTTCCTCTTCTTCATCACTGGAACCTGCTGCCTATTCGTGTTTCATCATTGGAAGACTCAGGTCCGGTATCCTCTCCTTCATCACTGGAAGACTCTGCTCCTGTCGCCTTATCTGCGTAATCGGGGTCGGTGACTGCATTCACATCTGGTCCTAGTAATATATGTGGTAAAAAAATGTTTTAATTTTTTTGAAAATTTGAATTTGTTCAAAAAACCACAAGCCACTTTCAAATCTCAAAACTCAATGAAATATATATATATATTATAGCTAAACAGCTTACTCTATCTCAATATAGCTATAAATAAGTCCTTTCCACAACAGAAGCTTGATATTTTTCAAGAGAAAGACAAGAGAAAGACAAGCTTACCTCGATCATCTTCTTGACTCCCATTTTCAGTATCAGAGTTGACGGGGTCTGGTCCACCAACCCTGATACAGGGCCTCCTATAGCCCTAGGTGTCGTCTCCCTTCTCTCCGCTTGATCCTGAGTCGCTAGAGTCAGCATCAAGCAAGTCTAAAACTTGCACCGCATTGTAACTTGTAGACGCCATCTTCCAAAAAATGACTTTGAAAAAAAAATTTTTTTGCATAGTTACCGAGGTCACACGACACGCTCACTTTTTTCCTATGATGTAATAAGCATTACCTAAGACTGTACGTAATAGGGAGGTCCCCAGTTGAACTGGCGATTTTATAAAAAATGGAGAAGACAGTAAGTCAAACCGCAAAGTCTTGGTCGGCAAAGAAGCGGTTGTTTCAATGTGTTATGGAAGGCTACTGAGCTCAAGCAATTTTTTGCTGCTTCTACAAAGCTCTGGAGATGACTGGATCCTTAAATGAAGCTGCTGTGAAGAAGGTAACTTTTTTTTAAATTCGACGGAGAACCGATGTTTTTTTTTTTTGCCGAGGAAGAAATAAAAGCAACTGCTGTGAGGTACTGTCGAAGCAGTCCTGGCTGAAAGCTATTTTAGATGCTTCTCCAATGCATTGGGCACCTGTGTATGCAATCTGAAGGTTACAGCTATAAAGTAACTATTTTAAAAAATTCGGAAAAGTCAATCGGTCTTCACCCGCTTCAAAGCGGGATCCGGAACGAAAGGGTTAAGCTGCCAATGTCTGAGGTGAGACAGCTGTGCTGTACTTGCAGGTTTAGAGGGCGGGGCTCATAGAGGCCTGCCGATGAGGAAATGGCCAGGAGTGAGAGTCAAATCAGCATCAGGCTCCGTAGTTCCCATGGCAACAATAGGTCTGCTGTTGAGGGAAGCGTCGACTTCGATTAGCACTGATTCAAACTCCTCGAAACGCAGATGATCTTCTTCATCAGCCACCTCCCCTGTGATTAGCTAAGTGTCTGAAGGCTGCCAAAAACTCTTCCATCTCTAGGGATGAGCAAACTTCCAGATGGACAGCTTTTGTAGATAGGCAGATAAAGAGGCAGCTGTATGCCATGAACTTGACTGGCTTTCTGGTGTGGCCTTCTCTTCCAGAATGAAGTAACCAGCAAAGTCTGTTCCAACCACTGAGAATGGTGGACTAGGAGAAGTCCTTGCTGACGGGAGCAAGCCCATCTGCTGGGACGTAGGCCTGGCATTGACTTGCTGGCAGGTGGTGCACTTCTTGGACAACTTCTTTAGGAATGCCCTCAGACAAGGAATGAAGAAGGAGTGGCCCAGGATGCTGATGAGGATAGAAGTGCCCAGATGCAATTATTTCTGATGTTTTGTGGTGACCAGCAACCTGGTGAGGTTGCACTCAAAAGGGAGTGAGCTCTCAGGACTTAGAAGAAACTTCAGCTCTAACTCTGCCAGTGACCTTGATGATGTTGGAGGTTTCGTCTTTGGTGGTTTTGTCAAGGTAGACGACCATCCCGGCCAGGCAGTGTGCACCGGGGATGGACTTCCTTTTCTTGAGCCATTGAAAAACTTCTGGAAATGACTGGCGCTGTTGCTGCAGGATGAGAAGTTTTCTGCTGCTTGCTAGCTTTTCAGAAGTAAACCGTCGTAAGCAGCTCAGTACCTGGACCAGTGCAGTGTAGCTGCTATACCTAGACCAGAAGTCCCACATCTCCACAGGCAACAATGCTGTAGAAAGCAATGCTGCCTTCACCCATGGCAAAGACCTCAACAGGGGTGTGGCCTTGGTAGCAGGCAAGCTATCGGGTCTTCAGGGCAGCTGAGCCATGTAGGGCCCAACCACCACAGTGAGGAGTTGATGATCTCTGAAAGGTTGCAGCCACGACTGGCAAGATCTGCTGAGTTGGAGCTGGAAGGCACATGCTTCCAGAAAATATCTGGCAGGGCTTCTTGGATAGCAGCAACTCGGTTCCTGACGAAAGCCTCAGTGAGGTATCATCCTGAGCCAGCCGATGACAATGTTTGAGTCAGTCCAGGGCTGCACCTTCTACAGTGGGATGTTGAAGATTCTTGCCGAGTAAACGAGCAAAGGAGCTCCAACTTCGTGATAGTAGTAGTAACCTTTAGTGGTCTTACTCTGGCCTTTTGACAAAGGCAGTGGAGATAGTGCCATCCTGAAACACACGACGTAGATAGATGACTGCACCATAGGCCACCTCGTTGGCATTAGAGACGCCTTGTAGAGAGGTGGAGGCAACCTTAGCAGTAAAATCGAAGTACCTTCTTTGGATGGCATGGTCTGTGATGAGTGCAAGTTCCTTGGTCCAGGAGAGCCAACGTTGAAGAATGTCATCAGTAACCTCATCATCCCAGCCTAACTTCTTCAGCCAAAGTTCCTGGAGAAGAACCTTGGCTATGACTACAAAGGGCACGAACAATCCCAACACATTATAGATTTGAGCAGCAATGGAAGAGATTTGGTGACTGTGCTAGACTGTGGCAGCTTAGGTGAAGAAACGTATAAACAGTCACAGGAAATATTATTCACTTGCCATCACTTTCTGGTAATACCTTACTTGAAATATTAATTTAATGTGATGGATATATTACCTGGTACATTTCTTTATATCAATTTCTTACCTGACTTGAACCAATTATTATTCATGAAAATGCATTTTTAACCTTTTCTGCCCTATTTAAAATAAATTGTTAGATTTATTTTCTCTTTCATTACCTTTTGAAACAATGCGGAATGAAAACAAACAAAGTAGCTGGATGACATTAGTTTGTGATAGCTGATTAGTCTCTAATTCAGAACATACCTTTCTCAATCAAAGAGAGCAAAGGCAACTGTGAAAAAAATTTCCGTTGTCGCAGGGGAATCAAACCCAGGATCCCTCCTGGCACTAGCCACCAGTGGTTTAGCCACTTTCATGTCTGCATTGTTTATGAAGGATATTATAGAGTGGATAAAAATTTTTTTTAATGATACCTTATCTGATGTACTTTTTACTAAAGAAATTTTTACCTAATGTATTGCTTGTACTATCATCAAAAGAGTGAAAAGCACCCATTTCTTAATTCCTTGTTGAGATGAAATTGTAATTTTCTAGAGCATTTGTTGCCAAGTGTGATCGGTACAGGCACTTCTTATATAGTCAAAGTAACACAACTTAATGTGTTGGTTGCAGCATTAGGTACGATATCCTTGCAAAGTAAAACCACAAAATCAGTAAAATACAATGGCAGCATTAGGTAAGGTAAAATTGCAACTCATCATTTTTAACCAACATTAGGTATGGTATACTTACAAGGTAAAACCACGACGTTAGTTACAACTTAAGTCATCATCATCATTAACTATACCAGGTACTGCAGCATAAAGATATATGATATAACATCAGGGGTATCACAGTATTAGGACATTAATTACTGTATTAAGTGTGCTATTGAGCTATTGAACACAAATGTTTACTTTCAGTGGATTGATCACTGTTATCTTGTCAAATAAACCAGTTTACTGAGATGATGCAACATCATTCTTTTCTAATGACTTAACATAATTTGTCTAGTTCAGCTACAGATAATGCAATTTAGTTTCTTGCTAAGCTATCAAATATTGCATGTGCACTCTAGCTATTAAATGAAACATATTACTAACTTCAACTTTTCCAGGCTCAGGTCTTAATGGCGCATACAGCAGATATTATGGTCACCGTGTCACTAGCTATCACTTTAAACTCAGCGGATCATAAAGAAGTGAGGGAGATACTTGCCTAATGTTATCGTCCCTTTTTGTATAGACTGCAAGGCGTTTCCAATCCCTGTAGAATTCTTTTATCAAGGGTTGAACAATCTGCTTGCATTTACTGATTACTATGTAACAGTATTTAATTGGCGCATAATCTTATGAATAATTTCATTAAAATCAGCTGGGTGGAGTAACAAACTCATAAGAAAAGTTATTCTAGTTTCTTTTAAGTAGCAAAATGATAAAGAAAACCAAAATTTTTTTAATGTTCCAGAAATAATTTTTTAGAATGTATTTTGTCTCCCACATGGCTAGTCTTATGATGCTACAGTGTTATTATAGGCTTATTGTTTAGAGAGGTATAGGGGTGGCAACTTGATGACATTTATAATTGGATCAATGCATATAATAATGAAGCTGCACATTATTTTTTTCCAAAAATGTCCAAAAGATGATAGAATGTCACAATTAGATCCTCGTTATTGATTTTGTATGAAACTGTTCAGGTGAACTCTTTTTCTAGAATAAAGTCATCAACTTGATGCTATATTATTCTGTTCTTGATCCTGTTTAGTGCTATTAGCTATTTATAGTATGGAAACACAGCCACCAATATTCACCACATTCAATGTGCGACTAAGTCCTGAGCAGACTGTCTGCGTATAACTTTAGTATCTAGCTATAGAGATTTCTTAGTTAACTAAACCAAACCTAACCCCATAGTTTTGAAGTATTTTACTTTTGGTAAGAAAAACACAAAACAATGTTGTAATGAATATTAAAGAAGTCAAACTAAATATTGATAATGCCAGCAAATTTGACACAACTGAATCTACCAATAGATTGCATAACAAAAACTAAACACACTTTTACTGTTACCGGTTCACATTGAACAATACAATTATTAAGTGAAGAGGTAGATCATTAAGAGAAAGGAAACGCACAGCACAACAATATGCCAGTAAATAGAAGAAAGTACACTGCTCTACAAGCATGTGATAAGGAATTTTTCCCAAACATTTGTCTGCAGATTGCTTCTACACGATGAACTGATCCATTCTTCATTATTTTTATTCATTAATTCAAGACATTTTAGGATTAATATTTTCATTCCCTCTACAAGAGTAAGCTCACAGTACTGATTAATACATTAATTTTATTAGCATTACAATGTGACCTAATTGATGAACTACTAATATAAAATGTCAAAAAATCAGAGGTATTCGCGTCTTAAAAGAGCCTCCCATTGGAAAATCTTAGATCCACCCCATGTTGTATTGTGTTTGATAATATTACAAATATTGATGTCTAGTGTGTGTATTCAAATCCCTGACTTTTCACATCACAGGCCATTGAACAAAGTTCAAAATTGTTTTAATTGGTTTATATACAAGAAACAGACTACTATCACAATATTAACTAGTTAAGTTTCGATGTGAATAGCTACTTTAGTATATATTCTCTCATGAAAAATCGACTATTTCAAATTTGTTGAAATGAACTTGTGATCGTCCCGGTAAAAATAATTTATCTAATTTAACAAAGATAGTCATAGTAAATTTATGAATGATTCATCATTATTATTTTTATTATGACACTAAATTAGAAGACAAGCATAATTATAGTTAAGTAAATCTTTGGCTTGCACTATTTTACATCGTATAAAATACATGAGCCAGAGTTAACTATTTGTCTAATTAATTAGTCAAACTAAAAGGAACAATACTAAATTTATAACCCAGATTAAGTTCAACATTGTAATTGGCATCTTTGCTGGAATAATAATGCTGATTTTCTTTCGAAGGAGAGATTATTTGGTTATATGATGTTTTGCAAACAGTACTTAACCTCATCTTGATAAAGATTGCTAAATTAGAAACTGTGTAGCAGCCACTAGACCAAGACTCAGTTCACACAAGTGGGGAAGACAGAAAGGTGTAATTAAGAACCCAAAATGCTGAATACATCCTCCAGTTTAGAAATCCTGGTGTATTGTGTATTCTTTTTTTCTGCTGAGAAATCTGTCCCTCCTTTAATTCTGTAATGAAGACAATCTGTTTCTTGACAGGCCATCAGTCAGCGTTATAGACATCAGGAATGTGCACAGCTCATGTGATTGCGAAATTACAGTATTACTATGATGAAAGTGAGAGTTCTGCAACCAAATTATTTTGGTGAAATTACGAGTCATGCTTTGGTACACTGCACATGAGTTCACTCTCTCCCCACCCTAACAGGTCGAGGCTCAGTATATTAATCCTTATCCCAGCACTATAAGCTTTTTGAACATGCTTTAGTTAAGGATATTTCAAAGTCAGAGCATGGAATAGAATAGTCTGAAATGTATCATAGAGTCTCATTATGGGCTGTATTTTTGAACACTGATTTTTTAACCCTCACGCTGTGATTTAATTTGGAGGTTACCTACAATTAATCGTTGATTGAAGTACGAACATATGACTATTTACTACTTCAAATTTGTGTAAGAATTTATAAAGCATTCCATTGAACACTGGCAGGTTCATTGAATAATTCATTTTTAAAGTTATTCTAGTTTGTTCAAGCATATGACAAAGAAAACCAAAAAAGTTCTGAAGTTCTTAAGTTTACAGAATTGACATTGAAGAATGTATTTCTATTGTTAGTTATTCTGATATTTTTAGGCTTAATTTTTTATGATGTTATAGATGTGGTATCTTGAGGAAAACTTGTTACAAATGACACAATAGATTTATATTTTTTATACAAAGTGTCCAAAACATGATAAAATGACGTACGTTTAGATCATAATGTTTTATCAGGAACTATTCAGATTAATCTTGTTCAAAAATGTTAACTTAATTGTTTATCACTTGGAATGAAAAAATTCTATTATTGAATCTCGTTAGTGCTAGAAATTTCTAGTATTAACAATTTTACACAAAATATTCACCAATTATTCAATCAGTGACTGTAGCCCTGGGCAGACAGTATGCATTTCACTTATATATTTAGCTTTATTTTATTGAAAAAAAACAATTTCATTTCTTCACAGTATCTAATAAGCTACATAAATCATCATTATGATAATAACATTTAACAATACCATATCACATCACAATTATGTAGCCTCACACGAAACTCTACCCCGATGGCCAGAGATACAATCATAGAAATAGACAGAACATTAATTTTCTTTTAGGCTTAATAAATTCTTTTTGCACAATGCTTTTATTTTTTTTAGTTCTTTGCCAAAATGGCTTTTAGCTATAGAGTGGAAAAGCATCACATCTATAATTTTGTGTATAGCATATCAGGTGTACTTTGGCTCAAAGTTTATAGGTCAAAGACGCAGATACAGTAGCTAGTATCTTTGACAACTGCTGGGAACCTGATAGTGTGTGAGGAGGAATTGGCATTAAAAAGATCATAGTGTAAGACATACCAGCCAACCTGCACCTCTTTCATTTTTTTTATTGTCAGGGGACTGGATCATTCACCGACTCCAGTATTTTAATTTTTAATGAGGAGATGATCAATATGTTTACCTCAAGCTGGCGTGAAGATATTTAAAAGACTAGTTACTACAGAATTGTCAACTACATCCTCTCTGATCTGGTCAACATCATAACAAGGCAAGTGTTCAAACAATTCACAGGGGTTAGAACATACTTTAGCTAGTTACAACAGCATTATCAAAAATTTTGCATAACATTCCAAATCCCAGTGTTCTTATTTCACAAACAATTGAATATCAAAGTTCAAAAATTTTAATTAATATTTTACACAAAATATATCACATAAGAGTCTGATTTTTGTTAGGGGTGGCTATAAACCACATAAAAAATGACAAAGCATGTGTTCGGGATCCCTACCCGAACAGAGCTTCTAAATCAAGCCCGGCGTTACCGATCCTCAACTACACTCACAGAACTGAACTTTGATTATGTCTTGTGTATTTATCTGTTGTATTTGCTCTCTTTCATTCTATTTCTAATCTTACCTGTAATTGTATCCGTCTCTTATCTGTTTTCTAATTCATCTGTCATCCGCCCTTTTCCATATCTCATTGCCGCATGCGGTAATGAGATTCATGGGACTGCGGCAAACCATTGAACTATGTCATATCTGTTTCCCTTATATGTGCGTATTGTATCTTTTCTTGTTTATCGTCTTTTCTCTCTCTGACTTATATCTGTTCCCTAATTCTAACCATTATCTAAACTGTTAATCTGGTAACTGCCTCTAGCTTAGCTAGACCACACCCCCTGCAGGTCAGGAAGAGAAAGTCCTTTCATTTGGTCCTTCGAGCCCAGCGACGACGTCATCTCTCTCTGCTGGAGCTGTACGAGAGCCGTAACTCCACTTCAAGCTGGGAGCCGCCTCTCTCCAGGAATTGCCGAAACTCCGCCCCCCTAGGACTACGCCAATTCCATTGCGCAGAAGTCAGCAGCCACGCCTCTACTTCGCCGCAGCCGCAGAACTTCACAAGGCGAAGCCCTACCTAATTTTTTCCAGGTTCACACCTTGTGGACTTGGAAATTCTGCGACCCGTAAGTTTGTATTTAGTCTAATCCATTCTGCTTTCTCTTTGTCTATTCAGTCATGTCAGCTATCCTAACTGAAACAATCAGGGAACAGGTCCACGACCTGGAATCAAAACGCAGCAGCAAGCGTGGCACAGTCACCAAACTCCATACCCGGATCACCAAAGCCCTGTCGGAAGGTCCGGATCGTATCAAAGCATCCACTCTGCAGGACCTGGGGACTCAGTTGTCCGCCGCCATTGATGTTCACATTGCAGTGCAGGCTCAGCTCGAGGAGTCCTATGAGACATTCCCCGAACTGAAATCCGCCGCCAAGGAAGCCGAGGACACTGAGCTTCTCGACATCCATGTCGAGTACCGGTCTGACGTTAACAATGTCCTCCAAGCCCTGCCACTCCGCCGGCAGGCAGTATCCCTGCTCCAGGACATAGAGGCTGCTCTTGATGCCCCCATGCCGGACTCTACCTTTTTCCGGAATTCGGTAGACAGACTGCAATCTCGTCGCGTGTCTATCATCGACAACTGCACCGAGTTCTACCCTGTGCTGTCTGACCTGCACAGCATCTGTACCTCGATCATCTCCAAGATGTCAAGATTATTTAACCTCACCGCTGCGGAGGCTGCAGTAGCTGCAACTACACCGGCTCCCACAGCTGCACCGACCCCCACCCATGACCGCAACACACTCAATGTGGAACTGCCATTTTACGACGGGGACCCTTTCAAGTGGGCCAACTTTCGTACCATGTTCCGTCAGACAGTGGACAAGCGTGCTACAGGACACACCGCGCTCGAGCTTAAAGGACTACTTATCAAGGCGGTGAAGCACCTCGATGGATCCAAACTGCTCCACAACCTCCCGTCTGATGACGTGCCGCTCGACGACATGCTCCAGCGGCTTGAAGCCCTCTATGGTACGCCTGAAGTATTGGCTCCGTTGATCATTCGCAAAATTAAATCTGTGACTTCCTGCGGACTGCATGTCCAGGACTTAGACTTCGTCTATGAGAATCTGATCCTGCCCTACAACAAATTCTGTGCCCTTGTGGGCGACTCTCTCGGATCGTTCCTGGCTTTGACAGCTTCTAACCTTATGAGCCAGGAGTGCCGCCGAGAATGGCTCCGACACCGACCGCCGGACGCGGCTCCTGACATGGAGAACCTGACCAAGTTCGTCGAGCTGCAGCGACGTGAACTTAGGAGCAATCAATCTGGTCTCCTCTTGACGACTCCTCCTTCGCATCCGTCCTCCACCACGCCGCGTCCTCCTTCTCCTCGTGCGGACCGGTCCAGACCTCCAGTCTCCAGGCCGCCCCCCCCGGAGGACCGCACCCCACTGCATAGTCTGCGGTGAGTCCCACTCCATCACCAGATGTCCTACTTTCAGCGGCTACGAGGTGGACAAGAGGAACAAACTCGTCAGAGAACGTAAGCTTTGTCTAAATTGTTTGTCTGAGGGCCACGGCTGTAAGTCGTGCCCTAGTAAGTTTAGTTGCAGGACCTGCAGCGGGCGCCATCACTCCCTCCTCCATCGTGAGAGGGAGGCTCCTGCTACCACATCCACCACTCCAGCACCAGCGATGACCAGCCAATCTGCTGCCCCATCCCGAGGCGTGGCCTCACTGTACACTGCCATGGTCGCCTTCGAGTGCGGAGCGCGAACCATTCTAGCACGAGCGCTACTAGATGCCGGAGCAGCCATCCCGATCATGACTGAGAGCTTGGCTGCCTCCCTGGGTCTGCCGCGGAGGCACGACCCGATTCCTGTGACTGGGATATCTGGCACTGCCACGTGCCAATTTACTGTTACATGTAATGTTTACTCTGTTAATTTAGGTTTCAAGCTGTCGGACCTGACATTTACGCTAATCCCGTCTTTGGAACCCGTGGTCAGACCTGCCGATGCTGACAAGATACGCAAACAGCCGAACCTGCAGCACTTCGCTCTCGCCGATGCAGAACTGGGCGGACGTGTGGACTTAGTGCTTGGCATCTCTCAGCTGACCTCCATCACCACCGGCACA
>WLWD01001942.1_pt1 | contig 31527 bp, 11 predicted proteins | sample 6712731 | NCBI WGS metagenome assembly WLWD01 (sample SAMN12718690, study PRJNA576275) | sponge metagenome | isolation source: marine sponge | host: Mycale hentscheli | place: New Zealand: South Island, Marlborough, Capsize Point | collected 2014-11-01
GTAGTAACCCTTGCAGGCGATTTTTCTTAGATCCATACTCTTCGTGATGGCGATCCAAGATTTCTTGTTCGGGTTCCTTTTCATCCCCGTCCAATTTGTTGATGAGTTTCTCCTGTACGTCGATCAATGACGTACTTGTAGTCTGCAATATTTCCAATTGCTTCTTGAGACAAACTGCATCCAGATCCACCGGTGGGAGATGAAGATAATTTTGAATGTTGGATTCAATTTTAGTGAGTGTGACTTGAAGAGCGCTTTGTGACTTACGCAGAGTAGTTACTTCTTCCATGTTGATGAAATCTGCCGTTTTCTTCTGATCCGGCTCGAAGGACCATGAATCTTCTAGTGTGCAATTAAGCGTAGCGGCTGGTTCTAGGCAACACAACTCGCCCTAAAATGAACTAACACTGCACTGGGTATGTCTCTTCCTGCGCAAATGTCCGTTGTATGCTAATCCAGAGTGCAGTTAGACTACGCCCCAGACAATCAAAGGTAGATAGGGTTTAAGTTATATGGAATTGAAGAATAGTACAATAATGAGTAAACGAATGAATAGGAAGTCGAATAATATTCAAGAAAATATGAAATGAAGAATGCGATGAATGGCTAGAAGAGTCGAACAAAACTGAATAACTGCAACAAAACTGAACAACTGCACAACTGATTGGACTGAGCTGGGTCAGTCCACTATATACTGTAGCTCAGTCCAAGGGGGGTTGTTTTCATGAAGCTAATGCGTAAATGTGTGTGTGAATGAAGTGTGAATGTATGTTTGTCTTTTCTCAATAAGGTGTAAATCAGTAATTAATTGTTTATTGTTGTGCCATTTGGCCTATGTTTGTCACTTGTTTGCTTGCTCCAACAAAGGGTTATCAAATACGCAGCATGCAGGGAATCCTATATGATCCTAATGATATATTCTTGTTGTGCATTCCTGTGAAGTAATTGAGCTTTCTGCTGAACCAAAATGACAAATGTGGTCTCAAAATACATGCATAGCCGATTGACATGTGGAAAATCAACTCGAGGTCAGATGTACTGTCCCCAGACACTAACTCCAGGTCAGATGTACTGTCTACAGATACTAACTCCTTTTTGTCCTCAGTGGATCCTGATGTATTTTCTTGTGTGTTCTACTTTACACAATCCTGGATGGTTTTATATATATTGGCCAACCCAACTTGTAAGTTCAGTTCTGATTGTATAAGCATTATTTGACATCTTGTGAGATACCTACTCCTCTCTGCTTAGAATGGTGGTGGCACTATCTTATTTCATCTCTACATGTCACACCACACCAGTGTTAACTGATTACTAGATCTTCAGTGAAATGAAGTCAACTAAACCAAAAGTTGTTGCTTTAAAAAAAACAAAACAAACAACTTAGATAGCACTGTGCAAACATGGCTATGTGCTCAGAAATGACTTTCCCTCTCTTTTTCTTTCAAGTTGCTGGTGCCTGTTTTTGTTTTTGAGCATGCTCAGAAATGACTTGCCCTCTCTTTTTCTTTCCTGAGGCCTGTGGGGCGGGTGTTCAGCCTGCGCACAGTGCACGAATGCTCCACAGTCCTGGGGACAGCCAGTATCGCTGCCACCAGAACCGAGCAAGAGGGGTTAGCCTCACTTTGAGCTTTACTAATAATGCTACGGTAAACTCGACTGACTACAACCACGTGGTGAGAGGACTTTATGAGACGAGTCCTCTCACAAAACTGACCAATCACGATGCAACACAAAATAACTACAGATGACCTGCGCACAAAATGACGACTCCCAACCCCAACTCTAAATGATACACTCCCACATAAATGTTCTATGTTCGTTCTTCCATCTAACTCTATACACCCAACAGTTCAGCTTCTTGTCTCCTCATGTCTTCTCATGTCTTCTCATGTGGGATGGCCCACAAGGCCTGTTTTGTTTTGAGCATGCTCAAACCTGACTTTCCCTCTCTTTTATTCCAGATGTGCTGGTGTCTTATTTTGAGCATGCTCAGAAATGACTTTCCCTCTTTTTTCCAGGTGGGCTGGTGCCTTATTTATTTAGTGTGTTTTTTGTGAGAGAGGATACTCAGACATGAGTTTCCCTCTCTTTGTCTCTATAGTTGGTAGTTGTTTTACTCTCGCTATCATTAACCCTCAGTGCGCATGCGCCTGAGGGTATATAGTAGTCAACCCGTCATTCATTCATTCAGTCACTCATTCAGTCAACAAGGGATCTCGAAGAGTACGGCTACCCAGGCTTTGAAAGCGACATCAAACTATAGCACTTCACAGAGTAAGTCCCTTTAATGTGCCAGAATTGTTAGTTTTGTCTTAGTTTTCAAGAAAAAGCGAGTAGAATTTCAGTTCTACAATCGTACGTTACGGTAATGGGAACCACTCCTTAAAAACTTACTTGTCACGTGAGCCAGCTTGCAGGTTGCAAATCACATTTAAATAGCTAACAATTACATACATTCATGGTGAGGTGTTGTGTTGCGTTGGGTATATAGGTGTTGGGTATATAGGTGTTGGGTGAGCAGATACCTAACCCAAAAGAAATACTGGTTCAAACCACCTTTGTCGGCACTTTTTTTTTTTCATTTTTTTTTCCTGTTTTTTTTTCTTTTTCCTTTTGTCTTCTTGCCTTATTTTTCTTTATTTTCCTCTTTCTTCCTACTGTTTTTATTTCTTTCCTACCTTTTACTTTCGTGTACTGTTTTTCTTTCTTACTTCTTCTTTTTCTTTTCTTCCTACCTTTTTCATTCATTCCTCTTTCTTTTGTCCCTCTTCATTGTCTTTTTCTCTTTCCTGCCTCTCTTCATGCCACTTCTCTTTCTTTTTTTTGTTTCTACACTTTTCCTTTGTTATTATTTTCTTTATCATACTAGCTAACTAGCGCTGAGGGTTTGCACTTCAGTGCTCTAGTTGAAGTCTAGTTTGTTCCAGAAATATAGAAAGTTGTGTGTTTATAACACACAAACACTACATACACTTTTGTATTATTATGGTTGTATTCTTTCAATGATTCATATAATTTGCTATTATTGTTGTGTTATTTATTGTTGTTTTGTTTTTTTGTTGTTTTTTGTTGTTGTTGTTTTGTTTGTTTGTTGTTGTTCTTTTTGGGTGGGGGGGGGGAGAGGGTTGTTTTTTCTTACTATGTATAAGCATTTGTATGTTTGTGCCATTTTATAAATAAATTTGATTTTTCTTTCACTGAATATATGTTTGTGTGTTAGTATTTTATATGGCACAGTAGCCGTCTTAAAAAGCTTCTAAAATGTGTCGCGTAGAACTGAAGTAAACAGCCTTTTTTCAACATTTCATTACTGTTCCTATTAATTCTATTAATTTCAGTACTGCTTATATAAAATCCTAATAAAAATAGTCGAGCTTTTCTATGTATTTAGTGCTAAAAGTTAGAAACTCTTCCAGTGCTATATCAGTAAGCTGAGACCTTGTACTGCTTATTAAACACTATGGAGGTCGTCCAAAAAGATTTGTTGGAAAAAAAAAACTGACTAGCTTTTAATAAACGGGCAGGCTAAAGTTACAACAGACACAATGTCCTCATTTTGTAGGTCTTCTTCCAGTTTAATCTCTAGCTGTAAAAATATCTAAACCAGCAATGGTGCTGATTCCTAGAAAGTATTAGTAGCGTAGGACTGCCGTACCACAATTCTGCAAGAATCTATTTTTAAATCCAAAAGCAAAATCTCTTGAATGTGTAAATACAATTTTGGAAAACAATTTCTATGTTCTAGAAGTGAGGCATAAGATAAATAGGAAAGATAAAAAACAAAAACAACAACTTTAAAACGTAGTTTAACAGAAGTATCGTATTTTATGAATCGCCATACTGCTTGCACTTTCTTTTATTATACCTGCTTCCACTGTCCGTTCTACTGGATGAAGTTCAAACCATTTTCTGGTGCCTTTTAATATAGGAAGAATCATCATATTTTCATATTATGTGTTTGTGTGTTAGAATATGTGACCAGCTTTGAGAAACTGACCATTGTGAAATGTTGAAAAAAATAGTTCTAATAAGTCAAAAGCACTTACCATTTGTTCTTCAGCTAGGAGCGTCTATGTGGGCTGTATAAACACTCAGAAAGCCACACGGTTAGCTTCAGCGACTTGCTTTCTCCAATTTCAGCTGGTGCTATTAGTACGTTAGATCGCCATTACTAAAACCCTATTTTTATCAATGAAACTTTAGCTCAAATCAGCCGAAATTTTAACCTTCAGTAGTTTGCTAGTAATGTTGCAGAAAATGCCAGAAACATTTTTTTGATAAATATTAGGTAAATTGACTTTATTGTGTGTTTCAGTGATTTTAATTGATTGTCAAAATGGTCGATTTTCTCATAGCCGGTCATATTATGATGTTAGTGTTTTATGTTTGTGTGTTTGTGTTGTATTTAGTCAACATTGTGTATAATTAGTATGTATGTGTGTTTGTTTACATTATTTATTGTTGTTAACAATATTGTTATTTTGTATTGTTTTTATTTAATTATAAAGTGTTTATATAGCACGTGCAATGCTTATATAAGAAAAGATTGTTTGTGTGTTAGCATTATTTCGTACATTGGTGCATGTAATGTCTGGTATAAATTTGTTTGTGTGTTAATTTTTAAAGTCTTTTTAAAACAATTAGTGTAATGTTTGTCCTTTATTATTTATATATTTTGTTTATTTGTATTTAGAGAAATCTCCTTCACCCTTTAGCCTCACTTCACTGGGAACACTGCCATACATGGAGGGAGAATGTCGAGCCTGAACATTGTGCAGTACTACAGAATAAAGTACTGCTACTAGATGATTGGGATTATGGCAGACTTCACATCTCTACTGACCTACACTCATGGACTACTACTCGTGCACCATATGTACGGTCGTCCCTAACTACCTACCAGTCTAAGTTTGTATTGGTTGGTGGATGGGATCCCTCCACTAGGGAACCCACTAACTCTCTGTTGACTAGTACTACTGGTCTAGACTGGAAGCCATTGCTACGTGCCATGCCTACTCGTCGCTACGGAGCATCATCAGTTAGTGGAGGATCACCAGAGGTCCTGGTCGTGGCTGGTGGGAGTGACTCACAAGACGAGTGGTTGGACGTAGTGGAAGTTCTACTCAACGACCATTGGACGACTGCAGACTCAATTCCTTCTTCATATAGTTACATGCAATCAACATTCCATGAAGGCAACTTCTACTTCACAGGAGGAGCTGGCAAGAGAGAGATTCTGTTTATATGCAGTTTAGAGTCTCTCATAGCATCTGTTAGTAATGGCAGGACAACTCCACTAACAATATGGAGGACAGTAACCACACCTACTGTCATCTACGCTATTGCCTCGTATTTATCAAATCTAATCGGCATCGATGACTATTCTACAGTTAGCAGTTACTCCAACAGAACAGAGAAGTGGATTGAGACTACTAGTGAGGGAGATGGACCAGCTAAGAAGGCTTATGGATGGATAGCTACTGCAGTATTAACAACTGGACAGTTAGTAATGGCCAACAGAAATGGAGTGTATAGAGGAACTCTGTCAGGTTAGTGTAGTCAAATAGCAGCTCCCTCTAGAAGCCTCCCTGACTGAACTCTGTCAGGTTAGTGTATTCAAATAGCAGCTCCCTCTAGAAGCCTCCCTGACTGAACTCTGTCAGGTTAGTGTATTCAAATAGCAGCTCCCTCTAGAAGCCTCCCTGACAGAACTCTGTCAGGTTAGTGTATTCAAATAGCAGCTCCCTCTAGAAGCCTCCCTGACAGAACTCTGTCAGGTTAGTGTATTCAAATAGCAGCTCCTTCTAGAAGCCTCCCTGACTGAACTCTGTCAGGTTAGTGTATTCAAATAGCAGCTCCCTCTAGAAGCCTCCCTGACTGAACTCTGTCAGGTTAGTGTATTCAAATAGCAGCTCCCTCTAGAAGCCTCCCTGACTGAACTCTGTCAGGTTAGTGTGTTCAAATAGCAGCTCCCTCTAGAAGCCTCCCTGACTGAACTCTGTCAGGTTAGTGTATTCAAAGCAGCTCCCTCTAGAAGCCTCCCTGACTGAACTCTGTCAGGTTAGTGTGTTCAAATAGCAGCTCCCTCTAGAAGCCTCCCTGACTGAACTCTGTCAGGTTAGTGTATTCAAATAGCAGCTCCCCCTAGAAGCCTCCCTGACTGAACTCTGTCAGGTTAGTGTATTCAAATAGCAGCTCCCTCTAGAAGCCTCCCTGACTGAACTCTGTCAGGTTAGTGTATTCAAATAGCAGCTCCCTCTAGAAGCCTCCCTGACTGAACTCTGTCAGGTTAGTGTATTCAAAATTCTCTACCCTGCAGTAATATTGGTTTCTTTTCAGCAGGTTCATATTAATATAGTCTCTTTCAATTACATTTATAGATTATTGTTATTATTATGGAGATTGTCCTAAAAATGTTTTTCGTTGTTATTTTGTAAATTATGTTTTAACAAAATAATTTATTATTAACAAGTTAATAATTATAAATGTTAGGTATTTACTAGTCTTTACAACATATCTAAATTGCAGGTAATACTGGCAGCTGCTTCTACTGGCAGCTGTTTTTATTTCAGCTGCTTTTGCTGGCTTAGCTCCAGCACTCTGCCCTCTATCAAAAAATATGTAGCTAGTTGTGTATAGTATACTATAGTATGTCCAAGTTGAGTTGGCCTCAAGAAAAACTTGAATAACTTTATAACTGAAGCGGGTTTGCACCATTGGAAAGCTCGCGCCAAAGCGGTTAAAAATATTCCATCAGTATACTCCAAAACCGGAGAGAAAATGCTATTCCAAAACTCAATACAAAAGTCTATGGGAATAGAAAAAACCACAGGTTTCTCCCGCTCAAAATGTGCCCGCTTTTAGTCACGCGGTACGGCTCAATTGATCACGCGGACTGTCTACATTAAGATTTTGTAAACAATGAGTGGCTTCTTCTCAGGTTGCTGCGTTTCTAGCTTTGTATCGTGATTAGCTTAGGTTGCGAGTGTGTAAACAGGATAGACGGAGTGTTCTGTTGTCGCAGAGGGTACAGGACCACCTGATAGAATGTTGGTAAGATTATTTGTCTACCTGTTCAATAACAAATGCTGTATAGCCGGTATTTTTTGGTGATATAGTTGGCGAGCGAGCGTAGCGAGCGAGACACTTACAGGGGTAAAAATGAAAAAAATTGGGGATGTTTGTGTATTTGTGTATATGGACGTACGTATGTCATTTTGTACTTTGACCCTCCATATTTTTGTGTTCGCTCCGCGTTCGACCCCGTCCCAAACTTCACTAAACAGAATCCTCTGGTTTAGCAACCATTACCCGTATCACCTTAGAAATTGAATTGTTTTGCGGGTGCAGTTAAAACTTTAAAACTTTTGGGAGTTTCATTTCTATTCAAGTTAGTCGCTATTGTCACAGTTATAAGCCCTACTCAACAGCATTTACTGGAAAATTCATTGTCCACTCCATTTTACCCGTTTAAGTTGTGTTTGATTTCTAGCCTAATCTTAGTCTTACATAGAAGATACTAATCATTTTTCTGGCTGGTGTGAGTTATCTTGGTTAATTCCCTATTTGTCATAGTTAACCCTACGCAACAGTATTGTTCTGACCTGAAAATTCATTGTCCAATAGCCAAATCACTGGAGAAAGTAAGTCTTGTGTTGGTATATCAAGTGAACAAGTGTATGTGAAGGTGCTGTGTGTTACAAGGACTGCTTAGCTAATGAAAAATCTTTAACTTTATTGACAGGTTAGGTTTTGTCTCTGACCTATCTGATATTTTGCCTACACAGTTACGTCTTGTGTACTTATTGAGTCCATTTTCTAACTGATAGCATTCAAATGGCAATTTTACATTTGGTCCTATATTGAAGAGAACAATTGTAGACTTGTTCAAGGTGTGGCCACTATTAAAACCATGGAGGGTGCTATGCCCATAACCACAAACTTCTGAGTTTTGAGCTAGCTAGATAGCCATCACATAACTCTTCATGATAATACAAAGATTACACATTTTAAAGCATATATTATTTATAAGTAGTTAAAATATATATTTATAAGTGGTTAAGATAGATAAGTTATTTAAACATAATTATATTTTTAAGTGGTTAAGATAGATAAGTTATTTAAATATAATTATATTTTTAAGTGGTTAAGATAGATAAGTTATTTAAATATAATTATATTTTTAAGTGGTTAAGATAGATAAGTTATTTAAATAAGTGGTTAAGATAAGTTTTTTTTAATAACTATTACGTATTTCGACTTCTGGTATTGCTGTCTACAAAAAAAAGTGCATCATATCATAACAGCTACAGGTTAAATCATAATGACTTACCTATTTCTTTTTCTTCTTTTTTTCTGTATTAAAATGAAGTAAATTATGAGAATTTTAATACTATATATCTACTCACTTTATTGTTTAAAACTTTTTTTTATTTGCTGAGCCACTGGCTCAGTCTTCTCTTCATTCTGTCTTCCATTCTAACACAATATATCACAACTGATACAATTCTTCTCCTAAATAAATGTTCTGCCATTAGTTCCGGTTCCATGATTAAAACAATACTGATAGCAGGTGACAAATCTAACCGCTAAGTGGCTAATGATCATGCGCAAACTACACAAAACCGATGGTAGTCGCGCTGAGAACATTTCTCCTGCCTTTTACTCTTGCACATACTGCGCAGCGATCGATTTTTTTGAATTGTATAAAAACCAGGTAAACTGAGCACCCACGTCATTGCTACCTGGAGACTAGATTCCTAAAGCAATTGCTGTGTGGATTAGGTGAACTAAGGCTAAGTTCTAACACAGTAACAATACTTCGTTTTATGTTACCTAACTACAGGCTCGCTCGCCATTTGTGCTCAAGCACACCACTAGTTATTATTTAGCTAGCAACTTGTAATACAGCCGCACTTAAGCTGTTTGCCTTTAAATTGTATGCTTGTCAAAGCCGTGTTCATGCCAATTCTTTTTCTTCACTACTATAGATGCCGTTTATTGTAAGGATTAGGACCAACTCAGGCAGCACTCCACCTTCAACTCGGATCACAACTATTTTTTGTATATGTGCACTACTCAAAATTATATCATTTCATCAATTTTCATTATACATTATTATAAATAAATGAAACAATTGATAATTTTATTTAACAAGAAAGTCTAATAACTTTAGCTACATGTTAACAGTGCTGTACTACTGAATCCTGTGAATGTCAGAATATTTCTTGGGGCACAGTAGGTAGAATCGACTGATTTTAATCCTGTCTCTTTAGAAGAACGCCCCACCAGTTTGCGTTTTCCATCTGCTGTACATTATCTGCCTTTAGAAATATAATTGAAAACAGACGAGATGAGCTATACAGCGCCGAAAAATTCCATTAACTTCACTAAATTTCTTTCTTTCAATAGTTACAGGATTAATGCGCACCTGCGTAACCGCCCCTTTTTCACGTGCAACCTTGACGTTTGCGCGCTTAATTGACTTGGATTCACATGACTAAATTGCTTCCGGTAAGGTACTAAATGCATTCCTGAATTACCGCGCTTGCGGTCGTGCCAACTCAACTTGGACATACTATAGTGGTGTGCTTGAGCACAAATGGCGAGCGAGCCTTAAACTACACTATTGTTAAATGATTGATTTTAACAACTAACACTCAAGCTACTAAAATAAAGTCAAGTTTTTAAATTACGTATGCGGTAAAGGGGATTCAATGCCATAGTAACCGCTCCCAGCAACTGTTTGAATTGAAAAAGAAGCAACAAAATCAAGTCACGTTATTTAAACTTTTCTTTGTGACATTCTTAATAGTAGTTGTAACACACAATACTTTCACACAACTGAACATACCTACGCAAGACTTACCTTCGTGGTTCGTCTATTGGACAATGAATTTTTAAGTAAATACTATTGCGTAGGGCTTATAACTGTGACAAATAGTGTATTAACTTGCCACCGCCACTAACTCGAATTGAAATGGAGCTCCCATAAGTTTTTGAGTTTTAACTGCACCCGCAAGACAATTCAAAGCGGTAACCAATTCAATTTCTAAGGTGATACGGGTAATGGTCGCTAAACCGTAGGATTCTGTTTAGTGAAGTTTGAGACGGGGTCGAACGCGGAGCAAACACAAAAATATGGAGGGTCAAAGTACAAAATGACATACGTACGTCCATATTATATAAATAAACTAGTGGTGTGCTTGAGCACAAATGGCGAGCGAGCCTGATAGTTAGGTAACATAAAATGTTACTATGTTTTAGCTTACTTCATGCAAACACTATAATAGCAGTTATGACATTTGATTTCAGCAAACAAATACAAAATCACTCTCTTACCTTATTAATGTTAACTTTTGTAGTATCAAACATCAACCATTCTGATAATCTCAATCACCAGTAACTCTTGAACAAGCTCTCAGTACGATAAAAACCAGTGTTATTATTTGTAATTTTAGCCAACAAATATGGAATTACTGCTTACATCATTCTTGAGTATTGATAACTTCTGTAGTATCAAATTGAAGTTACTTTGACCATCTGAATTACCCTGGATTCTTGACAACAAGCTCTCACCTACAAAAACAAAAGACAATCAATTTTAGCACACAAATACAAACTTACTTTCTTACCTCATTTTCTTGAGCAGTGGTAACTTTTGTAGTACCAAATTTGAGCCAATCTGACTATTTGAATTTACCAGTCACTGTTGACTAGCTCTTAGCTACAAAAAAAAAAGGCCAGAGTTAATTTTGCATATTTAGCTAACAAATATAGAATTGCGTACTTATCTCAGCTTCTCTCGAGAAGTAGTAGCTTCCATAGCATTAATACTACGGCATTCTGACTACCAACGGCTCTTGACAACCAACAACCGGCACTCCGTATCCCCCCATAAAACGGCGAAGTTTTGAAATTAAGTCTGGAAAAGGGTCTTCAATGCCATAGTAACCTGTCGAATCAACTTTTTGCGTCTTGAAAACAAGCGTTTTAGCAGGAATTTTCTCATACTTTGGAGCTTAAGTATAAAGTAAGGTTTGCTTAATGCTGTAGTTTCAGAATAAACTGGAGTCAAGCCTAAATAGCCGTGTTTTTAGGAGAAAAAAGTTCCCCGCGCGCACGTTTTAAGAGCATACGTACCATCCATACATACATACATATATACTAGTGATGTGCTTGAGCACAAAATGGCGAGCGAGCCTAAAGACTATACTATTTTTATATGAATGATAAGCTACTGAAAATAAGGTCCAGTTTTTAAATTTCGCATACACGGTAAAGGGATTTCAGTGCCATAGTAACAACTCTCTGCAACTGCTTGAATTGAAGGGAAAAAAACAACAACAAAACAATACACGTTATTTAAAAGTTTTCTTTGTGATATTCTTTAGCTAAGTAGTGGTTGTAACACACAATTCTTTGACACAACTGGACATGCACCTACACAGACTTACCTTCGCGGTAGTCTAGTGGACAATGTATTTTCAAGTAAATACGGTTGGGCACGGCCTATAACCATGACAAAGTGCGCATTGACTTACCACCGCCACTAACTTGAATAGAAATGGAAGTCCCTTAAGTTTTCAAGTTTTAACTGCACCCGCAAAATAATTCAAAACGGTAAACAATTCCATTTCTAGGGTTATACGGGTACTGATCGATAAACCAGAGGATTCTGTTTAGTGCAATTTGGGACGGGGTCGAACACATAACTAACACAAAAACGCGAGGGTCAAAGTACAAAATGACATACATACGTCCATACATATATACAAATAAACTAGTGATGTGCTTGAGCACAAATGGCGAGCGAGCCTAAAGACTATAATATTTTTATATGAATGATTTTGACTTCTAACACTAAAGCTACTGAAAATAAGGTCCAGTTTGTTTATTTAGCATACAGGGTAAAGGGATTTCAGTGCCATAGTAACAACTAACTCTCTGCAACTGCTTGAATTGAAGGAAAAAAACAACAACAAAACAATAAACGTTATTTAAAAGTTTTCTTTGTGATATTCTTTAGCTAAGTAGTGGTTGTAACACACAATGTTTTGACACAACTGGACTTGCACCTACACAGACTTACCTTAGCGGTAGTCTAGTGGACAATGTATTTTCAAGTAAATACTGTTGCGCACGGCTTATAACAATGACAAAGAGCGCATTGACTAACCACCGCCACTAACTCGAATAGAAATGGAAGACCTGTAAGTTTTCAAGTTTGAACTGCAGCACCCGCAAAAGAATTCAAAACGGTAAACAATTCAATTTCTAGGGTGATACGGGTACTGATCGATAAACCAGAGGATTCTGTTTAGTGCAATTTGGGACGGGGTTGACCACATAACTAACACAAAAACGCGAGGGTCAAAGTACAAAATGACATACATACGTCCATACATATATACAAATAAACTAGTGGTGTGCTTGAGCACAAATGGCGAGCGAGCCTGATAGCTAGGTAACATAAAATGTTACTATTTTTAGCTTACTCCATGCAAACACTATAATAGCAGTTATGACATTTGATTTCAGCAAACAAATACAAAATCACTCTCTTACCTGATTAATGGTAACTTTTGTAGTATCAAACATCAACCATTCTATCTCAATCACCAGTAACTCCTGAACAAGCTCTCAGCTACGATAAAAAATAAACCAGTGTTATTATTTGTAATTTTAGCCAACAAATACGGAATTACTACTTACCTCATTCTTGAGTATTGATAACTTCTGTAGTATCAAATTGAAGTTACTTTGACCATCTGAATTACCTTGAATTCTTGATAACAAGCTCTCACCTACAAAAACAAAAGACAATCAATTTTAGCACACAAATACAAATTTACTTTCTTACCTCATTTTCTTGAGCAGTGGTAGCTTTTGTAGTACCAAATTTGAGCCAATCTGACTATTTGAATTTACCAGTCACTGTTGACTAGCTCTTAGCTACAAAAAAGAAAGGCCAGAGTTAATTTTGCATATTTAGCTAACAAATATGGAATTGCGTACTTATCTCAGTTTCCCTCGAGAAGTAGTAGCTTCCATAGCCTTATTAATACTACGGCATTCTGACTACCAACAGCTCTTGACAACCAACAACCGGTACTTCGTATCCCCCCATACAACGGCGAAGTTTTGAAATTAAGTCTGGAAAAGGGTCTTCAATACCATAGTAACCTGCCGAATCAACTTTTTGTGTCTTGAAAACAAGCGTTTTAGCAGCAATTTTCTCATACTTTGGAGCTTAAGTAAGGTTTGCTTAATGCTGTAGTTTCAGAATAAACTCGAGTCAAGCCTAAATAGCCGTGTTTTTAGGTGAAAACGTTCTACGCGCGCGCGTTTAAAGAAGATACGTACCATCCATACATACATACATATATATAACATATACCCGATTTTGCATTATCCACCCCTAATACTGTCTCGCTCGCTCGCCAATAAACTAGTGGTGCGCTCGAATAGCGCAAATGCATGGCGAGCGAGTAAATATATGAGTACAAAGTAAAGATGATTTGTGAAGGAAATCGCTATATAATAGCAATGATTAGGCATGAAGAGTTAACAATAACAGAATTACCTGAATAAACTTCGAAAGCAGTGACAAAGAAGCGCAGCTTGACAAAGACTTCACAATTGTTTCAAGAAGAGAGTAGCTATAAACGTTTTGGTTGAAACAAAGTTGCGTAAGGCAGTGCAGCAGGATTCTCCGTGCTCGTTAATTGAAAAATACTGGAACTGTGAACGCTTTACCTAACTTACGTAATTAGAAGCGCGGGCAAATATTTTGACGTACGCATACATACCTATATATTATTGGCGAGCGAGCGTAGCGAGCGAGACACTTACAGGGGTAACACAATCGAAAATCGAGGATGTTTGTTTATTTATTGGCGAGCGAGCGAAGCGAGCGAGACACTATCAGGGGTAACTCAATCGAGATTTCGCTATATATATTTATTTATTTATCTGTTTATGGGGTACGTGAGACCTCTGTTTTCGCCCGCGCTTTTAATTACGTAAGTTAGGTAAAGCGTTCACAGCTCCAGTATTTTTCAATTAACAAGCTCTGAGAATCCTTAGTGGCGGTGGTAAGTCAATGCGCTCTTTGTCATGGCTATTAGCCTTGCGCAACAGTATTTTACTTGAAAATACATTGTCCACTAGACTACTGCGAAGGTAAGTCTGTGTAGGTGCATGTTCAGTTGTGTTAAAGCATTGTGTGTTTACAACCACTACTTAGCCAAAGAATAACACAAAGAAAACTTTTAAATAACGTGTATTGTTTTGTTGTAGTTGTTTTCCTTCCAAGCAGTTGCAGAGAGTTGTTACTATGTCGCTGAAATCACTTTACCCTGTATGCTAAATCAGTAAAAAAAAACTGGACCTTATTTTTAGTAGCTTCAGTGTTAGAAGTCAAATCATTCATATAAGTCTTTAGGCCGGAAAATACATTGTCCACTAGACTACTGCCAAGGTAAGTCTGTGTAGGTGCATGTCCAGCAGTGTCAAAGCATTGTGTGTTACAACCACTACTTAGCTAAAGAATATCACAAAGAAAACTTTTAAATAACGCGTATTGTTTTGTTGTTGTTGTTTTTTCCTTCAATTCAAGCAGTTGCAGAGAGTTGTTACTATGGCACTGAAATCCCTTTACCCTGTATGCTAAATAAAAAAACTGGACCTTATTTTCAGTAGCTTCAGTGTTAGAAGTCAATAAAAATAGTATAGTCTTTAGGCTCGCTCGCCATTTGTGCTCAAGCACACCACTAGTTGGCGAGCGAGCGAAGCGAGCGAGACACTATCAGGGGTAACTCAATCGAGATTTCGCTATGTATATTTATTGGCGAGCGAGCGTAGCGAGCGAGACACTTACAGGGGTAACACAATCGAAAATCGGGGATGTTAGTTTATTTATTTATTTATTTATTTATTTGTATATATGTATGGACGTACGTAAGGCATTTTTGTACTTTGACCCTCGCGTTTTTGTGTTAGTTCGGTTGCCGACCCCGTCCAAAATTGCACTAAACAGAATCCTCTGGTTTATCGATCAGTACCCGTATCACCCTAGAAATTGAATTGTTTACCTTTTTGAATTCTTTTTCGGGTGCAGTTAAAACTTGAAAACTTAAGGGACTTCCATTTCTATTCGAGTTAGTGGCGATGGTAAGTCAATGCGCTCTTTGTCATGGTTATAAGCCGTGCGCAACAGTATTTATTTGAAAATATATTGTCCACTAGACTACTGCGAAGGTAAGTCTGTGTAGGTGCATGTCCAGTTGTGTCAAAGCATTGTGTGTTACAACCACTACTTAGCTAAAGAATATCACAAAGAAAACTTTTAAATAACGTGTATTGTTTTGTTGTTGTTGTTTTTTCCTTCAATTCAAGCAGTTGCAGAGTGTTAGTTGTTACTATGGCACTGAAATCCCTTTACCCTGTATGCTAAATAAACAAACTGGACCTTATTTTCAGTAGCTTTAGTGTTAGAAGTCAAAATCATTCATATAAAAATATTATAGTCTTTAGGCTCGCTCGCCATTTGTGCTCAAGCACATCACTAGTTTATTTATCTGTTTATGGGGTACGTGAGACCTCTGTTTTCGCCCGCGCTTCTAATTACGTAAGTTAGGTAAAGCGTTCACAGTTCCAGTATTTTTCAATTAACGAGCGCGGAGAATCCTGCTGCACTGCCTTACGCAACTCTGTTTCAACCAAAACGTTTATACTATAGCTACTCTCTTCTTGAAACAATTGTGAAGTCTTTGTCAAACTGCGCTTCTTTGCCACTGCTTTCTAAGTTTATTCAGGTAATTCTGTTATTGTTAACTCAGCTAAGAGCTTGTTGTCAACAGTGACTGGTAAATTCAAATAGTCAGAATGACTCAAATTTGGTACTACGGAAGTTACTACGGCTCAAGAAAATGAGGTAAGAAAGTAATTTTGTATTTGTGTGCTAAAATTGATTGTCTTTTGTTTATGTAGGTGAGAGCTTGTTGTCAAGAATTCGAGGTAATTCAGATGGTCAAAGTAACTTCAATTTGATATTACAGAAGTTATCAATACTCAAGAATGAGGTAAGTAGTAATTCCATATTTGTTGGCTAAAATTACAAATAATAACACTGGTTTATTTTTTATCGTAGCTGAGAGCTTGTTCAAGAGTTACTGGTGATTGAGATTATCAGAATGGTTGATGTTTGATACTACAAAAGTTACCATTAATCAGGTAAGAGAGTGATTGTGCATTTGTTTGCTGAAATAAAATGACATAACTGCTATTATAGAGTTTGCATGAAGTAAACTAAAACATAGTGACATTTTATGTTACCTAACTATCAGGCTCGCTCGCCATTTGTGCTCAAGCACACCACTAGTTTATTTGTATATATGTATGGACGTACGTAAGGCATTTTTGTACTTTGACCCTCGCGTTTTTGTGTTAGTTCGGTTGTCGACCCCGTCCCAAATTGCACTAAACAGAATCCTCTGGTTTAGTGATCAGTACCCGTATCACCTAGTCTCGCGTAGCCAGACCCTTACCAACCGTAACCGCTACGCGTAGCGGTTAGGGTTGGTAAAGGGTCTGGCTACGCGAGACTACGTATCACCCTAGAAATTGAATTGTTTACCGTTTTGAATTCTTTTGCCGGTACAGTTAAAACTTGACAACTTAAGGGACTTTCATTTCTATTCGAGTTAGTGGCGGTGGTAAGTCAATGCGCTCTTTGTCATGGTTATAAGCCGTGCGCACAGTATTTACCTGAAAATACATTGTCCACTAGACTACTGCGAAGGTAAGTCTGTGTAGGTGCATGTCCAGCTGTGTCAAAGCATTGTGTGTTACAACCACTACTTAGCTAAATATCACAAAGATAACTTTTAAATAACGTGTATTGTTTTGTTGTTGTTGTTTTTTCCTTCAATTCAAGCAGTTGCAGAGAGTTGTTACTATGGCACTGAAATCCCTTTACCCTGTATGCTAAATTTAAAAACTTGACCTTATTTTCAGTAGCTTCAGTGTTAGAAGTCAATAAAAATAGTATAGTCTTTAGGCTCGCTCGCCATTTGTGCTCAAGCACACCACTAGTTTAGATATATGTATGGACGTATGTATGTCATTTTGTACTTTGACCCTCCGTATTTTTGTGTTCGTTCCGCGTTCGACCCCGTCCCAAACTTCACTAAACAGAATCCTCCGGTTTAGCGACCATTACCCGTATCACCTTAGAAATTGAATTGTTTACGGCTTTGAATTGCGGGTGCAGTTAAAACTCAAAAGCTTATGGGAGCTCCATTTCTATTCGAGTTAGTGGCGGTGGTAAATTAATGTATTTGTCACAGTTATAAGCCCTACTCAACAGTATTTACTTAAAAATGCATTGTCCACTAGACGAACCACGCAGGTAAGTCTTGCGTAGGTATGTTCAGTTGTGTGAAAGTATTGTGCGTTACAACTACTATTAAGAATATCACAAAGAAAATTTTGAATAACGTGATTTGATTTTGTTGCTTCTTTTTCAATTCAAACTGTTGCGGTATGACATTGAAACCCCTTTACCTCATACGTAATTTAAAAACTCGACTTTATTTTAATAGCTTGAGTGTTAGTTGTTAAAATCAAATTTAACAACAGTGTAGTTTAAGGCTCGCTCGCCATTTGTGCTCAAGCACACCACTAGTATATCTGAAATCTCAATTGAACACGACTGAGAGTCAGCTTCGCTCGCTTTGCTCGCTCGCTGAATAAACAAACATCCCCGATTTTCGATTGTGTTACCCCTCTAAGTGTCTCGCTCGCTCGCCAAATAACATATACCCGATTTTGCATTATCCACCCCTAATACTGTCTCGCTCGCCAACAAACATCCCTGATTTTCAATTGTGTTACCCCTGTAAGTGTCTCGCTCGCTATGCTCGCTCGCCAACTACAAGTCTGACTGTAATTCCTGTGATTATAATAACCCACTACTGTCATCTCCTTTTTTTTTGCATCTCCTTTCCCTTCCTAACTTCTCCTTGTCTCCAATTCTTCCTTCTTAGTCCATCTCCCTCCTCCTCTCTTTTTCCTCTGATTTTGTGTGTATAAATGATAGACAAATATTTATAATAATGTTGTTGTTGTTGTTGTTGTTGTGTAGTGATATCCTATTCACCAGACAACCAGTTCATATCCCATGTCCTGTCCAGACTAGAGGTAGTGATGGGCATTGACATTGAGTCTGTCCTGGCCAACAGTCACTCTCAACTAACACAATCTACTGGAGTAGAACTACCAGACCTTGACCCACAGACAGATCCTGTGTATTATTGTCACATGGCGTAGACTACATCATCCAACATGGCAACAACTACTGGACGTCTTACAAGATATTGGACTAGCAGAGCTGAGTCAGCAAATTGATGCATTCATGAGAGGTAAGAGTCATTTTTGAAATAGTAATAGTATTTTGTGTCATGTACATTTTAAGGGTGGCCGCACACCGCCTACGCAATTTTTTGTTGATGGTTGCTATGCACGATTACTACTATTGTATACTTACAGGGGCTTCTTCACTACAACACAAGGACAAAGTACCTGCCGAAGGAGCCGCTCACTAATTTTAGAGCGAATCTGGAGGAAATATCGGGGCCTGGTTATAAAACTTTGAGGCACTTTTTTGGAGCGGTGCGGTAAGTTGGAGCTCCGCAATTTGGTGCACTACTAGCCGAGCTGATACTCTACTGCAAGACAACGAGTTCTTATCCATTTCAATATTACTTTATGATTTATTCGCAATTTTTTCTATTTATAAGATATTGAAAAATTCTCGTTGTGGTGCAGTTCAATTTTTTTTTGTTTACCCGTGTGTAAAATTTTTGTGTCGTTCTCATTATTAGATTCCAAGAAAAACTCATACAAAATTTGGAACTTTAATTCCACTCACAATTCTTAAGAAATAGCCCCACCCCCATATCTCGTACTACGAGTACGCGAGCAATTTTTTTTCAATTAGTTTGTATTGGTTCTAAAAAGAGCCCGCCTATATCAAGAGTAAACAAACATCAATACAACAATAACAAGAGAGTCAGAAGAGAGAGCAGTTTATTTGAGATACAGAGGTGAAGGTATTAGATCTGCGCAGCTTGAGAAGTCTTCGCTCTGCAGAAATCGAGCCTGGTGGATCCATCCGCTTGAGTTCAGGTGCGCAGAGTCCGGAGAATGGCTACTGGAGGAGAGGCGCAGAGTCCGGAGAATGGCTACTGGAGTGAGCTCAGACGACGTATGGAGAGTTGCTATAAACGAATATGAGACAACAAGAAGCTAAACTAAAACACCACAACTTCACAAAGTATACTTCTGCTACTACTGCGCGATTGTTTCTGCTTGCTTATTATCGAATGGTGGGGTATTGGCGGGGAATAAATTAATTCCGGATCTACAGGCGGTGTGCGTTGCTATGTGCGGCCACCCTTAATGATGTTTATGAATGCAATACTATTTTACACTGTATAATGAAGTCTATTTAAGGTGCTGATAGATTTTATAAATATGTTTGTTAGACATCAGTATTTGTATTTGTTAGATCAGTTTTATAGTCCAAAGTATGTATTTATTTGCTGTGATAGGTTACTACAAGATTGAAGATGCGTACAAGCACTTCATTGTTTCCAAGGATGTGCTGGAGCTTCTGTCTTTAAAGTTGATGTTTGTTGGTCCTCCACGACAAGGCAAGAGTACAACTCGCCGTCGAATTAGGAAAGAGATCATAGATCTTCTGTCAGCAGGAGAAGAGGAACAGATTCATGGCAGCACAGGTTCAGTGGAGTGTTCCAATATGCTAGTCCAAGGCTCGTCTGATCCAACTACAGCAGAAAGGAAGGCAAACTGGACCATTGTACAGAATCTCACTGAGGAAGCATCTGTACTCTTTCACAGTCTCAAAAGTAGTTTTGTGACTAAATCCACTTCTGAGGGCACAAGTGATTCCCATAAAAATAGAGAAACCACAAAAATTGTCCAACAGGATGGCAGTGGTTCAGAGCAGTCTGTGGAAGAATCGTCACAATCTACTTTACTAGGATTTACCGAAGGCAAACCATCAAGACAGAAGGAACCCTCTCCTGTCTCACCAACAAATGTCCAACTCTCTGATGAGGTGGCAACATCACAAGATTATTCCGAAATAGCTGCCGTATTCAAGAAAGTGTCCCAACAACCAGAGTTTGTTGAAGATTTGAGGCATTCTTTCAGAGCTTTCTTGAGGATGGAAGATACTGGAGGTCAGCCTGAGCTGATGGACATGCTACCAGCACTCACCATAGGACCTGGCCTCTACATGCTGTTCTTTAACTACATGTTCCAATTAAATGAGGAGTATCGGATCTTTTATCAGAGAGCTTCAGGAGAGACAAGTACACCAGAGAAATCAGAGTTTACTCTGCAAGAGATGCTTTTGCGCACTCTGGCCAGTATATCTTGTTTCAGTTCCTCTTCCCATCTTCAAACTCTACCAGGAACAGACAACCCAGCCATTGGTGAGATACTGGAGTCCTCCAAGTCAGTAGTGTATATAGTAGGTACTCACAAAGACAAGGTTTCTAAGGAAGACATCGCTACAGTCGACTCACAGCTTCAAAAAGTGATTGGAGACACGGACTTCTACAGGAAGGGCATAGTTCAGTTCTGCTCACAAGACAAGCTTGTAGTTTCTCTGGACAACATGGGAGGCGGAGTAGAAGAAATTGATCACTTGCATCAGCTACTGGAGAATGCCATGGAGAAACACTTTAAGAAGCTAAAATTACCAGCCGTGTGGCTCCTGTTCAGCTTGTGTCTTCGCATGAGAGAAGTGAGGACAGCCAGCCTGGAGACCTGCTTGGCCTTGTCCCATGCCTTCAATATGACACCTTACGAGACCAAAGCAGCTCTGTGGTTTCTTCACCACCATGCCGGTGTTGTGATGCACTTCCCCAGTGTGCCTGGTTTGGAAGACCTGGTCATCATAGACATCCAGGTAGTGTATGACAGTATCACTGGTGTCATTCTCAAAGCCATGAGCTTTGATAGCGTAGGTCAGGCCACATCCGAGAGATTCAGGAAGACAGGTCGATTCACTATGACAGATTTGATATCAGCTACAGCTGACATTTCAGGAGATCTGATTCCACCAGAGCAACTGGTAGCTTTGCTAGCATATCTTCACATTGTAGCCGAGATTGTGTCAGTCAAATCTTCTGATACTAACTCAGTCTTAGAAGAAGAGAAAGAATACATCATGCCTTGCGTGTTAGAAAACACTAGTGCAAAGGAACTTGACCTATTCCACAAAGAATCCTGTAGATCATGTTTGGTAGAGCCTCTCTTGATGGACTTCAGTAGTGGGTTTACTCCTATGGGACTCTTTTCTGCTTCAATGGCTTGTTTCATATCTAACAAGTCCTTCACTTTCATTAGAGAAGGTGTCAAGAAAAGCATGGTGCACTTTCTGTATGGACAAAAAAAAATTCGTGTAACATTTATATCTCGATGTAAATATTTTGAAGTCGTAGTTTCATATGATCCTACATTCCAAGACTCCATTCACCACGAATGTACTGCTCTAAAACAAGAAATAGAGGCCACTCTAAAGAAGGCTAGTTCCAGAATGAACTACAGCAGCTACATGGACTACCAGTTTGCCTTTGACTGTCGTTCACATGAAGGAAGACACCATCTTGGAGTAATTGATAAGGCAGATAAAATTCCAGAAGTTATGACATGTCTCTTCAATCCAGACAATCCACAAGCAGTTGTACTCACCAATAGACACCTCATTTGGTATGGACAGGTATGCAGGAATAGGCTATGTATTCTAACTTGTAATAACTATCTCTTGTTTATTTGGTATTAGAAATATGAGAAGAAAGATCCTGTGGTAGAGATCTCTGAAAGTAAGTCAAGTTCTGTTTGTATTTATAATAATTGAAAGTGTTTTATTATTAGGTGGCAATAACTTGAGTATATTTTTGAGTGTGTATCCTGACTTGGTCCTCTCAGTGACGCCTTGTGTCATGACAGTAGCTGATCACTGCTACTGTAAAAGACTCATATCACAATATACCTATGACCAACTCATCCAGCGAGTGGACTGGATAGACACAGACAAGGCCAGAATTCTTCTGAGTAACATTCGTACAGTCTTGCTCTCTACACCCGGTGTTCTGACAGAGTTTGTTACAACATTGTCTAAAGTGGTTGATTGTAAACTTGTGGCAGATAAACTGCAGCAACAGCTCCAGTAAGTATGTTGCTATCACTTTAGTATTATTATTATTATTATTATTATTGTATTGTTTGTGTAATAGAATTGTGGATTGAATTCTGTCAACACTACATGGACTTATATTTGAAGACACTCATTGTAGCTATTGTATTTAATACTTTATATGTCACAAATAATCTATCCCATATTGTTTCAAATTTAAATTGGACATGGAATTTGTTTCTGTTTACGTTTATATTTTAATGTTAATTTTAATATTCATTAAAAAAAGAAATTATTAATTTGGCATAAAATTTCCATTTCAAATGTACAATAATAACAATACATAATGTATTGCTTATCAAATTACCTCTGATTGTGTGCTAAAGCCGTGGTTGCAAATTGTTCTTCGTTCTGGGGTTTTACATTATCACAGCAAAGCATTCTGCAGCTGTAGCTAACTATCTCTATTGGCAGTAATGCTCCTCTCTTCTCTGACAGTATCTTGTTGGCAGCAATGATCCATCACCTCTCTCGTCTGACAGTATCTTTTTGCAGGATCCACCACCATTCTTGTCTGACAGTATCTTGTTGGCAGTGTGCAGTGACCCATCAATTGACTAGGACTCATAACTAGCAATGCATTGAAGGGTTACAGATATGATGAAATATTAAATTTTTATGCATACTAAAACAAACACATTCTAGTTCACATACATGCACACACAGGGGAGGTTTAGTGGCCACTGTAATGCGTGTAGTTATCGAGTTAATATTTAATAAAACTAAGAACAAAATGCTTACACAGGAATAGAACTGATAAGCTGCAAGAAAAAATGGCTGCTAATAGTGCTAATGTGTTTATACTAGAGAGAGACAGGTGTGCAAGTAGTGTTAATGTGTTTATACTAGAGAGAGACAGGTTTGCAAGTAGTGTTAATGTGTTTATACTAGAGAGAGACAGGTTTGCAAGTAGTGTTAATGTGTTTATACTAGAGAGAGACAGGTGTGCAAGTAGTGTTAATGTGTTTATACTAGAGAGAGACAAGTGTGCAAGTAGTGTTAATGTGTTTATACTAGAGAGAGACAAGTGTGCAAGTAGTGCTAATGTGTTTATACTAGAGAGAGACAGGTTTGCAAGTAGTGTTAATGTGTTTATACTAGAGAGAGACAGGTGTGCAAGTAGTGATAGTGTTTATAATCGAGAGACAGGTGTGCAAGTAGTGCTAATGTGTTTATACTAGAGAGAGACAGGTGTGCAAGTAGTGTTAATGTGTTTATACTAGAGAGAGACAGGTGTGTAATAATTAATATTATATTATGTACATTGTATACTTACTTATTTGACAACAATAAGACAAAATATTAGATGATAATAACTAGCTGGTGACAAGTGTGTGAATTTAGTGATGCAGTTATTTGTGGTATTTTATGTATATGTGCAGATAGTTGAGTTTATGAAGCAGTCCAATGAACCAGTTACAGCCAGGGAAATAGTGGAAGTCTTGTATAAGGTAATATGTCACTACACGTATGTGGAAATATCGTTTGTGACCATGAACAGGAAGAGTTGGCACAATGTGGCACGAGTAAATGTGGGAGAAGGTTGATTTACTTCTTAGAGTATGTGTTAAGTCATGTACATCAGCAACGGTTGAAGCTATGGCTATATAACTTGGAGAGGTCAATATCTGGTGACTGACAATGGTACAACTGAAAAAAAAGTATTTTGATGAGGTTCATTGTGTGCCCAATTTTCTTGTGTGCATTCACATTTTTGTATGCAGCAATCTTGTTATCTGCATAAGCTGTAATACCGAGTTATTGTTGAAGACAAGCCCACTGGTTCGCCAAGTTCAGTGGAGTGTCAGTGACAGGCCTCACAAACAATAGTTGACTTAACCATGAACAAATTGTACTAAAATTAGAGGATTAGTTACTGGACTATTCTATGCTGTTCTAGAGCATTTTAACTTGCCTACCTTCACATTTACCTAAAATAAGAGGTAGGCCTCCCAAGTGGTCATGGTGCCAATGGCTTATCATTATCTTGCTGATGACTGCGTCTTGTTGTCTGAGAGTCTGGCTCAGCAACTCACAGTACTCTGGTCGATCAGCTTCCCCTACATCCAACAGTAGTTTACTACAGACTACAAGTTATAGGCCACTTATATCTATATATTCACCCACCAATAGCTATATTTAAGAATATTTTGTTTCCTCAGTTATTAGCGGATGCATAGTTTATACTTGTACCACGGTACATTCAAACTGTCCAATCAGATTGCTCAATTTGCAGTGATTATATTTCATACCCACCTCCTAGAAGGTGAATAAGTAATCTGTCCAATCAAAATTAGTTTTTGTGCATTTCCTAGAGCCATGTCACAAGTCAGTTGTACCACTCCATGTTTGGTCAGTATGGGTTACACTATCCTCGAACCTTTGGCCTTCATTTGTGTAAATCATATCTTACCTCATTTTGTGATGTATATTATATATTTAGTATACCACATATAGCAGTGGCTCTATTTAGAAGTGTTTATATGTAGCATACCACGTGGGTCTATTTAGAAGTGTATATAAATTTAGTAGTAGTGGCGTGCTTGAGCACAAATGGCGAGCAAGCCTGTCTTGTTAGGCTGCATAAAACTACAATATTGTTATATGATTTATTTTACCTGAAGATGCTTTTATTTCATGGTGAAAAAAATGGATTCTATATATTATGTATAACACGGGCTAGAACCTTTTCCAGCATCTCTCAGTGGCTGTGCAGCAAGGGAACTGTGCCTCTGTCCTGAGAACAATCACCACCTAATCCTTATTTTTATTTTTATTGTTTATTTACTTGTTTTGTTTGACTATTTTATTATTGTTGTTATTATTGATGTTATTATTTATTTATTTATTTATTTATTTATTTATTTATTATTTGTTATTGCATGATCTTTTCCCTAGCCAGCAAAAACCAATAATAAATATAAGTATATAAAAAAAAAAATATATATATATATAATTATATACTGCAGTTGACCATTAATTATAGCAAATAAATACAGAACTACTCTCTTACCTTAACTTCCTGAGTAGTGATAACACTGTAGTATCAAGTTTAAGCCATTCTGACTACTTCTATTACCAGTAACTCTTGAACAAGCTCTCGGCTACAAAAGAAAAGGCCAGAGTTATTTTTGTAACTTTGGTTACTTATCTCAGCTTTCCTCCAGTAGTGGTAGCTTCATTAGAAGCCATTCTGACTACCAGTGACAATAAATAGGACTTCCAAGTGTTGGCCGTGCTGTATCCTGCTGACATTGTTTTTTAACTCTACCCTTCATGTGCTAACAAGTCTTTTCTCTCACACACACACCACAGAGTAACGTACAACCACAGACTTGTACCTAAGTGCCAAGCCCATCATAACTACAGCTATAGTGTCGGTAAGCTCATTAAATAGATCTCATTAGACTACGTAGTAGCTTTGAGCTGATGAAAGCTAGGCAGGATCACCAAGCATTTGAATGGTGTGATAGCTACTCACAAATATACTCAGGTTGGAAATAGATACTCTCATAAATACACTCATGAATAAGTACACTAGTTGGAAGTGTACTTTCATGGGTTAAAAATATTCATATTAGGTAAAGTACAATTTATTATTCTGGCACGAGAGCGTCGTCAGCTAGCTAGCTAGACATTTCCTAAAGTTAGTGGTGGATATCGCGCGAATAATAATGATGGCTGCTAGAGGATGTGGTCTCACCGGGTGTTTCCGAAACTGACCCTTTCCTTTGTTTTGTTGCTATCTGCGAGAAGGGCTGAAAGTTTACAATCCTCTCTACTATCTCCCATGCACTTGTTTTACTGAGCAGCAGGACCTCGCTAGGGTCACTTTACTACATAAGTGCCTCTGATATGGGAACCAATTCCAGCAAGGACGAGGGACCTCCCATTTTCAAAGCCGGAGAAGTGCCTGCTCCTAAACGGACCTTTACCGAGGAGGAGCTTAAGTCCAAGCTGACTACGCAAGAGTATGATGTGACTCAGAATAAAGGCAAGCATTTAACTATAGTTGTTAAGCAGGGCTTTAAGTGTTGAAATACTGACGGAGTAAGAGACCAGCACGAGAGAACTTCAAGTGATTAAGGAGGAAGGAAGGGTCTGGTAGCTCTGGTATCAACGACTTGTGCCGGCGGCACCAAAGTAGTGGCGCTCCAATCAGATTGGTAGAATCTTTAAATAAGCGCATTCCTCGTCGACCACATATTCAATGCTAGTTAAAAAGATGTACCACTATTGCTACATAGAGTAAAGCTGGTTATAGAAATGTACCACTACTGTTACATAGAGTAAAACCGGTTATAAAATGTACCACTACAGTTACATAGAGTAGAGCTGGTTATAAAAATGAATGACTACTGTAACATAAAGTACAGCTAGTTTTAGAGATGTACCACTACTGTTACATAGAGTAGAGGAGGTTATAGAAATGTACCACTACTGTTACATAAAGTAAAGCTGGTTATAGAAATGTACCTTTACTGATACATAGAGTAAAACTGGTTATATAAATGTACCACTACAGTTACATAGAATAGAGCTCGTTATAAAAATGAACGACTACTGTTACGTAAAGTGAGCTTGTTATAGAAATGTACCACTACAGGTACATAGAGTACGAATAGTTACTGTTGCATAGAGTAGAGCTGGTTATAAAAATGAACGACTACTGTTACAATAAGTAGAGCTGGTTATAGAGATGTACCACTACTGTTACATAAAGTAGAGGAGATTATAGAAATGTACCACTATTGTTACGTAGAGTAGAGCTGGTTATAGAAATGTACCATTAAGTAGAGCTAGTTATACAAATGTACCACTACTGTTTCATAGAGTAAAGCTGATTATAAAAATGTACCGCTACTGTTACACAAAGTAGAGCTTGTTATAGAAATGTACCACTACTGTTACATAGAGTAGAGGAGGTTATAAAAATGTACCATTATTGTTACATAGAGTAGAAAAGGTTATAGGGATGTACCATTACTATTACATAGGTTATAGAAATGTACCTTTACTGATACATAGAGTAAAACCGGTTATATAAATGTACCACTGCAGATACATAGAGTAGAGCACGTTATAAAATTGAACGACTACTGTTACGTATAGTGAGCTTGTTATAGGGATGTACCACTACTGTTACATACTTTTGAGCTAGTTATAAAAATGTACCACTACTGTTACATAGAGTAGAGCTGATTATAGAGATGTACCACTATTGTTACATAAAGTAGAGCTAATTATAGGAATGTACCACTACTGTTACATAGAGTAGAGCAGGTTATAGGAATGTACCATTAAGTAGAGCTAGTTATACAAATGTACCACTGTTATATAGAGTACAGCTGATTATAGAAATGTACCGCTACGGTTACATAGAATAGAGCTGGTTATAAAAATGAACGACTAGCTTGTTATAAGGATGTACCACTACTGTTACATAGAGTAGAGCTGGTTATAGGGATGTATTATTAAGTAGAGCTAGTTATACAAATGTACCGCTACTGTTACATAGAGTACAGCTGATTATAAAATGTATCGCTACTGTTACATAAAGTATAATCGGTTATAAAAATGTACCACTACAATTACATAGAGTAGAGCTGGTTATAAAAATGAACGACTACTGTTACATAAAGTAGAGCTGGTTATAGGAATGTACCAATACTGGTACTTAAAGTACAGCTAGTTATAAAGATGTACCACTATTGTTACATAGAGTAGAGCTGGTTATAGGAATGTACTTCTACTGTTACATAAAGTAGAGCTGGTTATAGAAATGTACCACTACTGTTACATAGAGTAAAACCGGTTATAAAATGTACCACTACAGTTACATAGAGTAGAGCTGGTTATAAAAATGAACGACTACTGTAACATAAAGTAGAGCTTGTTATAGGAATGTACCACTACTGTTACATAAAGTAGAGCTGGTTATAGGAATGTACCTTTACTGATACATAGAGTAAAACTGGTTATATAAATGTACCACTACAGTTACATAAAATAGAGCTCGTTATATTACTGTTGCATATAGTAGAGCTAGTTATAAAAATGTACCACTACTGTTACATAAAGTAGAGCTGGTTATAGAGACGTACCACTATTGTTACATGAAATATAGCTAATTATAGAAATGTACCACTACTGTTACGTAGAGTAAAGCTGGTTATAGGGATGTACCATTAAGTAGAGCTAATTATACAAATGTACCACTACTGTTTCATAAAGTAAAGCTGATTATAGAAATGTACCGCTACTGTTACATAGAATAGAGCTGGTTATAGGAATGTACTACTACTGCTACATAGAGTAAAACCGGTTATAAAATGTACCACTACAGTTACATAGAGTAGAACTGGTTCTAAAAATAAACGACTACTGTAACATAAAGTAGAGCTTGTTATAAAAATGTACCACTACAGTTACATAGAGTAGAACTGGTTCTAAAAATAAACGACTACTGTAACATAAAGTAGAGCTTGTTATAGAAATGTACCACTACTGTTACATAGAGTAGAAGAAATTATAGAAATGTACCATTATTGTTACATAGAGAAAAGTTGGTTATAGAAATGTACTAATACTGGTACTTAAAGTACAGCTAGTTATAGGAATGTACTACTACTGTTACATAGAGTAAAACCGGTTATAAAATGTACCACTACAGTTACATAGAGTAGAGCTGGTTATAGAAATGTACCTTTACTGATACATAGAGTAAAAACGGTGATATAAATGTACCACTGCAGTTACATAGAGTAGAGCTCGTTATAAAAATGAACGACTACTGTTACGTAAAGTGAGCTTGTTATAGGGATGTACCTCTACTATTACATAGTTTTGAGCTGGTTATAAAAATGTACCACTACTGTTTCATATAATACAGCTGGTTATAAAATTGTACCACTAATGGTACATAGAGTACGAATAGTTACTGTTGCATAAAGTAGAGCTAGTTATAAAAATGTATCACTACTGTTACATAGAGTAGAGCTGGTTATAGAGATGTACCACTATTGTTACATAAAATACAGCTAATTATAGGAATGTACCACTACTGTTACATAGAGTAGAGCTGGTTATAAAAATGTACCATTAAATAGAACTAGTTATACAAATGTACCACTGTTATATAGAGTACAGCTGATTATAAAAATGTACCGCTACTGTTACATAAAGTAAAACCGGTTATAAAACGTACCACTACAATTACATAGAGTAGAGCTGGTTATAAAAATGAACGACTACTGTTACATAAAGTAGAGCTTGTTATAAAGATGTACCATTACTGTTACATAGAGTAGAGCTGGTTATAGGAATGTACTACTATTGTTACATAAAGTAGAGCTGGTTATAGAAATGTACCACTACTGTTACATAGAGTAAAACCGGTTATAAAATGTACCACTACAGTTACATAAAGTAGAGCTGGTTATAGGAATGTTTATAACCAGCTCTACTTTATGTAACAGTAGTAGTACATTCCTATAACCAGCTCTATTCTATGTAACCGTAGCGGTACATTTCTATAATCAGCTGTACTCTATATAACAGTGGTACATTTGTATAACTAGCTCTACTTAATGGTACGTTCCTATAACCAGCTCTACTCTATGTAACAGTAGTGGTACATTCCTATAATTAGCTCTACTTTATGTAACAATAGTGGTACATCTCTATAATCAGCTCTACTCTTTGTAACAGTAGTTGTACATTTTTATAACTAGCTCTACTTTATGCAACAGTAACTATTCTCTGGTGCTCAACGTTACAGTTCCCATCAAAGATTGTTCTGGTTTGGAGGAAGAGGCTTTCAGCTGCATTTCTACTTCAATCTTAGCACTAAGACTACCAAAACTCACTTCAATTACCTTTTACTCAACTACCTAATAGAGAACAGCAATTATCAGCAGCGGATTGTTTGGAGGGGAGAATGAGAAAACATCTTGCTTTTGGAGTACCTTGTTAGTATGAGCTCATCAGGGAAACCTGAAAGGCAAGGCAATATTCTGATGTCAGCTGCCATTTCGCCTGGAAGGGGAAGCAGCAGACTCCACCCAGTTTTAATCGACCCTTCCCACCAGTACAACCAGCAGCAGCAACAGAGGCACCACAGCTGGCTAGGGAGTGGGGGGAGCAATGGTGGAGGCTACAGTCCACCTGCCAGTTCTGTATCCAGAAATGAAAGCCATGTAAGACGTAGATTCAGGTGAAAGGGAGGAATAAGAAAATGGACGAATTAGAATGGAACAAACGATACTGTGTTCTGGAAAAAGAGAGGAAATTGAGCTTCTTCAATGACCTGGGAATGTGAGTGGGAGAACTCTAATTGTGAATTTTGAAGCCTGCACATCATTTAGCCAATACCCATTGCAGTTATATATAATGCTTATACTGCAGTGCTGAGGAATTGTTCTTTGCCAGTCAGAGCGTGTTTTTCAATTCAAAGAGACAAAGGATTAGATAACCAACTAGCCCCAGGGTTTATATAATATTAACATGAAGAAAAGAGCTTGCTGAGCAGACAATTAAACTTTATTTATTATGACCAAAAAAGATTTCAAAAAATATTAAGAGAATTTAAATTTGACTTAAAGATATTTTCGGGTCAGGCACCCCAACCCTATTCCAGGCAAGAGACTTCTCGAGATAGTTAATTAGTAGAAATAGGGATGGCATTTTTGACGACGCCAAGGACCTCTCCCATTGCACTCACCTTCTCTCATTCATTCTCTGTTTCATACATTATTTTGATTCAAGCAAGAACTTTATAGTCTCGCTAGGCCCATGGTAAAGAAGATGCTGAACAGTTAAGTTGATATTTAAAAAATAATTATTTACCACCGAAGAAATAGGGATGGCATTTTGACGACGCCTAGGACATGGTAAGAAGATGCCGAACAGTTAAGTTGATATTTAAAAAATAATCATCTACCACATAAGAAATAGGGATGGCATTTTGACGACGCCAAGGACATGGTAAAGAAGATGCCGAACAGTTAAGTTGGTATTTAAAAAATAATCATCTACCACATAAGAAATAGGGATGGCATTTTGACGACGCCAAGGACATGGTAAAGAAGATGCCGAACAGTTAAGTTGGTATTTAAAAAATAATCATCTACCACATAAGAAATAGGGATGGCATTTTGACGACGCCAAGGACATGGTAAAGAAGATGCCGAACAGTTAAGTTGGTATTTAAAAAATAATCATCTACCACA
>WLWD01001231.1_pt1 | contig 31521 bp, 20 predicted proteins | sample 6712731 | NCBI WGS metagenome assembly WLWD01 (sample SAMN12718690, study PRJNA576275) | sponge metagenome | isolation source: marine sponge | host: Mycale hentscheli | place: New Zealand: South Island, Marlborough, Capsize Point | collected 2014-11-01
CCCCCCCCCCCCCCCCCACCTTTACACAAAGACAGTGAACAATGAGTCCAGCTCAGCTGGTAATCCCACCAGAAGTATCAATTACTACTACAGTGTGGCATGACTAATTAGTGTGTGAGTTTGTAAATGCTGGGTTGGCCTATTCCAGCCCCACACACATATTAAAGCAAAATACCACTCCATGTAGGCCTGATGAAGGGTATCTTGGTACTCGAAACATTGTTGTTGTATAATATTAACCAAAGACTAGCGCAGCTATAATATTAAAATATGATTGGACCTAGTCACTCAAAACTATTCAGAATGTATCAAACTAATCATTAATATTCTCACTATTCCCTTACATTTAGTTGTGTTTTGTGTCATATTTAAATTATTGCCCGACCAATATAAAATAGCTTCCTCCTCTACTGATTTCAGTTTAATTAACTTCCTTTATAAACACAATTGGCATTAATCTTACTGATCTGTTTTTTATTTGGAAATATTCAGCAAGATTTAACGTGTAATTAATTGAAGCTTTACTCTTCCAAACAAACAAAAAAGGTAGCAGAAAGTATTTATTCATGATAAGCCTGTAGAAAAAACAAATTACTTGAAAGTACTTTATGGTTCAGAATTTTCGAATCTTTGAATTCCACCTACTTTTCACCACCGACTAATTTAAATTTAGGTTGACTATAGAAAGAGGCACATTTATCCTTCAATTCTACCAATTCATATGTAATTTATTTAGTAAACTGCTGCAAGTACCAAAATTGAGATTATTACAAAAAAATCGAGATGAGCTATTAACAAATGTGACTTATTAAGCTTGTGATCATTTTCATATTCTAACTTGTTCCTGGCAACTATCCTCTCTTCCATGCAATCCATGACAATGTGGTCATTTTGCATGAAGTATTTGTTATGAAAAAATGCCTTAGTGTCCGAGTGGGAAGCGTTACTACTTAACAACCAGTTCAGGTCACCTGACTCCACGATGCATATGTGATGAATTTCTTTTCCCTGACACATGGTGGCACTTTTGTCTATGCCTATAATCCAGGCATATCTGGATACAATAAACTTGTTGTCTTGTGAGAGATTTGGGTTCCTGCCACCAGGGATATTAGGCAACATGTAGACTGTAGGGAAGAAATGTTCCTCTGGGATGTCGTTGCCTTTGAAGTACTCATACAAAGTTATGGCTGTTTTGTTTGTGAAGAGAAAATCTATAAACTTGGGTGACAAAGACATATAAGTACTACTTTTTGCATAAGAAATGTTGTAAGGAACTGGGTTGTTTAATCGCCCAAGTGACTCATAGTCATTGTTAGGAACTAATTCAGCTTCTACTATTGAGGCACCGTTTAGGTTTATTAGATGTGAGACCATTTCATGGTTTGTAGTTAGAGGCAGTTCTTTGCCACACAAGTTAATGACATATTTCCACTTGTCTTTCTTAGCCTGTTTGTCTCTAATGTTCATCAAGTCCTTGTAGCAACACATTTCAGACTCCATGATACTCTTGTGTCTCCATTTCACCTCACGCAGTGTAGACACTAAGTGGACATTGTCCAAACACTTGACCAAGTTTCTAAAGATTCCTATGAAGAGAGGTCCAGATTTCTTGTCAGGACTAATGCAGTATTGATTGTGAGGTCTATATAATAGCTTCAAGAGTCTCATCACTTGTTGTGGGCTGTTGTAGACTACAAACACAAATGCTATTGGAAATGACAGCTCCAATTTAGTAGTATATAAATTTCTATTCAAAGTATCTACTACCCAAGAACAGTTATAAGTTTTGTTCCACAACTCTCTGTCTGTTAACAAGTTCTTCCACTGCTGTTGATTATCCTTAGCTGTGATGACTTCTGTTTCATTCCCACTAAAAAGTCTGTCACAATCCTTTTCAATTTCTGGTTCCAATTTTGTAAGAATATTGTTTTTCCAAGATTTATACTCAGACCATTGTTTTTGAGTTGGTGATATCCGTATACGTTCAGGCGAAGTATTTCGGGTAAAGTTGTATCGTGATTTTGTATTGTCAGACCAAATTTCATGAGTAGAATTGTGAGGTAGCTCGTCTGACCACCGCAATTTTACAGGTGCTATTATACTGCTGTGATTTAATTGAACAATGAAGACTGTTAAAATGAAACCCACCGCCAACAGTCCACCACAATAAAAAGTCCTCAGTTTTTTGTGGCTCCAAAAGAAGCAAACAACCTGAAGCAAAGGGCAGAACATTTGGAATCAACACACCCACCGCCTGCAATCCCGATTTCTCTCGCGCAGCGTTGTTCCAGCTGGAGCGGCTGAGTAATGGCAGCGGAGTATGGAGTACAAGTCTGGACAAATTGTTCGTAAGGAAACCGTTAAATCATAAGCACGAAAACCGTCAATTCCTCTGGAATATTTCAGCCCCCGAACTCTCACCGCTTTAAAAGGCAGTGATTAAGGTGTAGGGATTGGGGAGCGGTAATCGAGGTGCGGGAATTGAGGTGCTGGACTTGAGGTGCTGAACTTGAGGTGCTGAAATTGAGGTGCTGAAATTGACCCTGGGTGATTGAGGTGCGGGGATTGAGGTGCGGGGATAGAGGTGCTGGGATTGAGGTGCAGAGATGGTATGATGATCGAGCTACAAAACAATATTAGTCCAGTCATTCTACGAAGAAAAGGGTGTCAACCTTAAACAAATTGCAACACAAATGATTCCAACTGTTTCTAGTACAAAAAAATGTGCTCTTTAACATACTAAAAGTCCTAAGGAATCCCACAGGGGGAAAGTATGAAAAAATTCCATCAACCGAAAGCACTTTTTTTAAAAACAAAACCAACTATTAATAATTATGATGACAATAGAAAGTAGTATTCGGGTACACATTTCTATTATACTTCATTTTATTAGTTTATAATTTTAATTGAAAAGCAGCTGATTGGCAATAAATATTAATGATGCAAGGCAAGGCAAAAACAACAAACAAACAAAGATAAAACAACAGTAATGCAAAATTTCTTAATCAGTATCATCATCATCAGTTTCATCGAAATAACACTTGTCAGCATTTGTGCACCCAGATCCCATGCAGTTGCCACATGCAGGAGAGCATTTCACATTATGTTTCCGACATGTGCATCGTAAAGTGCTGCAGTCTGTGTGGCAGTTGCATCGGATGAATTTTAAGAGCTTGTCCGGAGCTGGGGGTAAATCAGTGTATACTGGCATCAGTCCTCCATCTCACTTTTCCCAGCCCCATTCTAGCGGATCAAGGTCAAAACCGTTCCACTACTGCACCTGAAGGTAAACAGGAAAACTGTGGTACTTTGCAGCAGCTGAAGATGGTGGCAAAGTTTGAGGATGGACATGGGAAACACTTGTAGCTCCTTTTCACAAAAACGCTTGTAGCGTAGAACATCCAGTCATTCATTTTGCTTTCCATTGTGCAAACTAACAAGCACTTCCTCTCCTGCTGCAGCTATGTCCATGTGGGTAGATGACTCAGCATTAAATACCTTGACCTTTTCTCGGAAATGACGGCTTGACTTGAACTTCTTGAGGGACGCACCCTTACCGATGCCGTATAAATGGGAAGTAGTGTCACACCCAAGTATTGCATGAAGAAAAAGAACATTAGTGCAGATTTCAGACCCCAATGCCTGCTTCACAGCCTTGATATCTGGGATTTTTGGTAGTTTTCTTAGGCTCTGGTAGGAAAAGTATGTCATGTAAGTCTAGGCTAGCATGACAGCATAGCAAAATCAGAAGATCTGTATCATCACCAACAAGTACTGTGTCAGTAGTACTTAGAGAAGATGTGTGCTGTGTATCATGCATCAGGGGATGCTGACTTGCTTATAGTGCAGAAATGAAGTCAGCACACACGGTGGTTGTAGCGGTGGCCCTAACTTCTACGGAGACCGGTGAGCCGAACCCAATAGAAACTCTATGGAGACTTCGACAAACCTGCGTTACCTTTCAGACGCCCCAACTTCTACGAGACCTGGGACCGAACTCTAAGGAGCTCTACAACTTGCTCCTCCAACGGATACTGTTACCATTACAAACTATTTTTCACTCTCTTAGCTAGCTTGCAGTGCCTTGGGACTTTTTTTTGTTATCTAGAGAACCTGGAGTGCTTAATATTCCTCACTCAGTTAAATACTTGATAGAAAGCATAGACCACACCCGCTCATTGTAATGTGCGGCTGCAGAAGAAAGGGAAGACCTATAATTTATAAACTTGTTCCAAAAATTGCCGTGTATGTTATTTGAACATAGCGAATGGGGTGAAGAACATTAACTACTAGACTCCACAGAATAGTGGCATCCTGTCATCAACCTTAGAATTTCTATTGTTGTTGTTGTGTTCTTCCAACCAGGAAGAAAAGTAGTTCTTGTTAACATGGTTGTATGAAAGAATTTGTGTGCGATTGTGTGTGTATTTGTTTTTACTGCTTCCGGGTGGATCCTGAACATCGATAATATCAGTCACTAAATTCATAATTTTATCCTTTTTTTCCTTTCCTTGAAAGTCATTTTGTGTCAAATATCTAGCATTCAAGCTGTTTATGTTGTTTGATGGAGGAGGGATTCTGAACAACCAAGCACCAATGCAATACAATTCACTACACAATTAAACAATACGCTTTTTAGGTAGTGATGCCAGAAATGACCAAACAGCTAGCTATTAGAAATATTTACCCAGCAATGTAATACACAACCACAGTATACACTTTAATTAAAAAAATTTCAGGAATTTTTATATGACTTTCTCACAAGTAAATCTATGAGTGTTATTCCATTGTTCTGTACTGAAACAAAAAAAAACGAAATCAAAATAAACTGTTAGTTGAAATGTTGGGTCTTGTCTTCACATGTTTGTCCGTCCTGTTATCCCACAGTTATGAAAATTACATTCTGTTTAAATGTTTCCTCCAGTTGTCTGAACGGCTTCAACAACCAGCTTCAGTTTATATGAGAACTTGCTGTTTAAAAAACGAGAAATTGACTTCGGAAATTTCATTTTAGGAACAAAAAATAGCACTTTATTCTATATGATAATACCTTGAAATAATGATATACTTCAACTTGATTCAAATATAGTACAAATAGACTAGATGGAATCAGCTTATGTCAAGGATAAAATACTCCGTCTCAATATCATTGATTAAGTTATTAGAAACCATCCATTGAGCAAGTAAGTTGCAATTCAAATATCCTGCTTAACCCCACCCCTCTTCCTCCATCCCCTCCACCATTACCACCTCCCAGTAATTCATGTTGTTCAGGCAAGACAAAAGATTAGTAAATTTCTGACAACATGAATAGTTGTACATTTAACCATTATTGTCACTTCTTTAGTGTGTTTGGGCAGCAATTAATTGTTATGCATTATTTGTAATTTGACTCTGAGGGCCAATGTGGGTGGACTGACCCCCAGGGTCTAAAAATCCAGATCACTCTTAATTCACAAACTTAGTGCATGTGTCACATGCAATGAACTTTGTACAGGAGTCGTACATTAGTTTTCTAGCATTTTTATAAATTCATTTTTTATACGTTGTATAGCATGAAATCAAAGACTAGGGAGAGATGACACCATGGGAAAGATTCTATTCAGTATCTGATTGCAGATGACACAAACATCAAAATATGTGTTCCATTGACATAATGATACAGTTTCTATCTTAAGATAAAACAAAGGCAACAAACTAGACAAATGCCTTGCTCAGTTCACTATTAATTTAAAACCAGGATCATCTCAGACAATTGTCACATCTGCATCAGGTCAAAAATAGCAATAGGCACCAATTTGAAGCCAACAATCATGAAGAGGCATGCTAGCATTTTTTCTGGAATAATGGATATAAAATAGCACAGTGGAATAATTCTAGAATAATAAGGATATTTAGGAGAATAATGAAGGGAAAATGAGAATAATCAGTTCATATAATAAAGGAAATCAATAGTGTTTTTCCTCTCTTTCTTATACGAGACATAAACATTTAGAAATGTGGTTATTAGGTAGATTTTCATTAGTTGATAAAAGCAGCTGGGTTTGTGTTGGCTGCTTGGTTATTGTACTTGGCAAAATGAAAAAGGTTTGAAATACTGGGAGAGCAGTCAGCTCGGCTTAGAGTCAGCAAGTCATCTGGAGAATTATGCTAAACAGTGTCTCGAAAAATTTTCAGCTGTAGCAGAGCATGTTTTCTCCATTCTTAGAACTTTTAATAGGAATGTTCAAGGTTTTCACTGAATGAGTAAACCTGACTAGTAGCTGTGAGTTCTTTCTGTCAAAAGCTACTGGTAACTCAGATAGTCAGAATGCGATATTAGAGTATACAGAAAAAAACAGTACTGGAGAAATTGAGGTTTAAAGTAGTTCCGTATCCGTTAGGTAAAGTATAGTCACAATAGCTAATTACTTATAATACTTTTTGATGGATTCTTCTGCAGTGATCCTTTCATGCACAGGCTCGCTCACCATTTGTGCTCAAGCACATCACTAGTTGGTAAGCGAGCTAGACAGTTTGTAAATGCCACAAGACCCACTTAGGTCTTACAAACTTACTGTTAGCCAACACTGTGCTGATAGTCAGAATGATATATACTAGTGATGTGCTCTAATAGCACAAAATAGCGAAGCGAGCGATGCATGTTCCCTGTAATTGCAGCTATTCCATGCATGCTTGGTGTGGCTAGGAACATTTAATGGCTTTTCAAAAAGAAAGATTCTTTACTTTGCTACCTGTTTCTGTTTCGTTTTAGCTCTCCTCCTCCTTGCCCTGTCTTTTTCATTTCTTATCTCTCTCCTTACTAATTTTTCTTCTGGAGTTTCTAACGCCCTCAAAGCTCTTGACCGAGCGTTTCTAACGTTTTGTCTCTCTTTCGCAGAATTTGTTTCAGTAAACAAAACAACATGTTGCTAAGAAGGTTACCCGGCCGCGCAAGCGCGTAGGAGAAAATGTCACACGTACGCCCACGCAAGAACAAAAACAATTCCTAGACCTAACCAAAAAACAAAACAAAAAAACAAACAAAATGTATATACATATATATATATATCGCGGACTCATTAGAGAGTCAGCTCCGCTCACTTCGCTGAATTAGACCAATTGAGGTAAGAAAGTAGTTCTGTGTTTGTTAGATAAAGTAATGGACTGATAGATTCAAGATAATTTAAAAATGTTACCACTTTGCACTGGGTTGTTTTTAAATGCTACAAGACGCACTTGGGTCTTACAAACTTACTGTTAGACTCAACACTGTGCAGTAGCTATTTCTTAGAACTTCATGTTTTCTCAAGTCGCAAAATGTTATGGCGAAAGGTATTGAGACCCTTTACCAGACGTAATTTAAAAAAGTCGGCAGTTTTATAGCAGCTATGAGTGCTTGTTGTCAAAAGCTACTGGTAACTCAGATAATCAGAATGCTATATTAGAGACTGAAAATACCAGTGCTCAGGGAAATTGAGGTTAGAATGTAGTTCTGTATTTCTTAGCTAAAGCATGGTCACAAGGGCTACTTATACTTTTAGAAATGGACTGATAGATTTTTTTGAAGTGTTTTGTTTATAAGACTTGCTCGCCATTTGTGCTCAAGCACATCACTAGTGTTATTAATGCATTAAAATTAACATAATAATAGTCCTGTTGTCATAGTTTTCACATTTGCGTACCATCTTATACAATTTCTTGATACAAACAGACACTCCAATGTTATCAAAACATAGATTTATGTGGAATAGACACCACTATGTGAAATAAACATCACTATTTGACATTAATAACTGGAGTGTAAAACCATAGTAACAGGGAGCCAGTCTATCTTGATGGTGCTGTGTCCTTTCCTGAGGGCTATCTTTTCTGCTGGACTTGTTACCTTCTCATTTGGAAATCAGCTGTGTTCTCTCTCAAACCAGCTTCAAATCTTGGGCGTTGTGCCCTCTAATCCTGAGAGCAGTGGAGCTATACATCTTCTTATGAGATCAAGCACTTGCTATCCTATGAGCTAGGCAGCCACAGCTGTGGTAGGTAGGGTTTTTAGCATACACATGTACATGTAAGAAAGATTTATGAATAAGTAATGTGATTAATATTTAACTACTCTTTCTTTATTTATTTTATTTGGGAAAGCTATTTTAAGCTATAAGAAGTCCACAATGAATTGAGGGTGTGCACTGTACTCTCTGACCACACACACTTACCCATGACCCCCTCACTCACTTTACTCACTCCTTATAATAAGAAATATTATTCGCAAGATATCTGTAGTCCAATAACTTGTGAAACTATAGATAATTAATTAATTTTCTTGTAGTAGAATAAATTCCTTTATTTGAGACATTTCGGTCTGTGGACTATCTTCAGTCAAACTGAGAAAGCACAACATGGTGGTGGCATGATATATACAGTAACTGATGCAATGTAAGATGGTATGAAGATTGATAAAATGTTTCGATTCATTAGGTGATTGTTCTATGAGATTCGTGACTAGATGATGGTAATGAGGTGACAGCAAGTAGTTCAAGCGAGGACTTCCAGATATGACCCAATTTGTAGCGTGTTGGTTTTCTCACCATTGTGGAGTGATTCAATATTTTCCTCTTTGTGAGATGTTGTTCATTAGCCAACACCATTGCAGCTCACAGTCTATGGTTCGCTCATTGTTGTTTGCATGAACTGCAATCCATTGACATCTCTAGTCCTGAAAGAATACTGGTGTTCGTTTATGTTGGCAACAACTGGGGATAATGGTAACCCCATGATTGCTACTTCCAGTTGCTCAAAGAATGCACCCCCAAACTGAAAATAGGTTGAGTGAAGACATAATTGTAGCTATTGCCTGGCATTGATTATTGATAATGTGGACCTTTCATCTAATGTGTTGGTGTGAAATTATGCATAAGGCTTTGTTTACTAGGACTTTGGTAAACAGGCACACTACATCGAAACTAACCATTTTCTCACTTTATTCAAGAGTTATGGTCTATTTACTTTGCAAAATCTGCTGATTTCTGATAGTATTTGTACGTAAGTAACTGCAACTTGTGAAACTTTCAATATGCCTGCGAAGTAACTTATGTTTCACAACATTTCTATAATTAGACTATGATGACAACGTCTATTATACTTCAAATTTCATTCTACCAGACTGTAATGAGTAGGTGGTTGGTATGTAAATTGCTACAGACTCTATCAATGTACTGTATTTACCACCAACTGGTTTCAATTGCTTGTATACATAATAAATATATTGTTACCAATTAGTTTTGATTAGATGTTAACACCATATTTCCACCTATTGGTTTCAATGTGCACATATACATACCATGCACATCAACATTACCATTACCTTATGTACAGGAATTACCTTGTCTATGAAAATTGCTCTTATATTTTTTAAATTGTGATTGCTTTTATGAGGAAAGCAGATCCAAATATGTGACTAGCTAGCTAGCTATTAAGGATAATGCAGAAAGTTAAGAAACCATGCACTCAAAATATGCTTTTAGAACTAAAATGATGTCACCCTATTTTTAACAGTTGAAGGTAATGACACTATATGGGTCCAAGGGTCATTAACTTACAGAGTGTATATATGTGTGGCAATGAGAGCATAATATAATCGTGTCTTTTACTATCCATTGAAGTTGTCATTGTGTATTTCAAAATTATTGCTCATTGTTGTGGGTTTTAGTTAAATGGTAATTATAATGTGAACTATGCATGAACTGCTTATTATTGCTTGATTTTACATAGGCCTCTGCAAAGAAATATTATTTGCCCAAGCGGAGGAAACTGGAAGAATTGGAAGGTTGCTATAATATGGCTACTGCATTGGCAAATGATGTGAGTATTAGCAGATGAAAATATAATATAATTGGTATTTATTACCATATTTTCTCAATGTGATGGTGCCTTTACAAATACTATGTTGAGCAGGAAGACGAACAAACCATGTTCAGTTTTGATTTTGATCCAAAGGTATGCTAGAGGCAATTATATCAATCCACCTTGATTGTATCTTAACCCAAATAGTTTGATATGGGCTTGGATATTGAAGGCTTTTCCAAAAAAATCATCGAAACAGAGTGTATGAAGACTTTCTGCTGTAGAGATATTTTAGAAAGTAATAATTACATAGTTGGGCCAAAGGGAGTTGGAAAGACTACCTTTCTCCTCTATGCTCTCAGTAAAATTCGAAAGAGAAGAGATTCAGTTTGTATATGTTTGTGTTCCACAATGATGAATCAGTTGCCTCATAAATTATGGACAAAATATGTGAAAAGGTCACTAAGAGGTAAGCAATAATATTTAGGCAATTATAAGTACTCTAAACTATTGTTAAAATTCAGAAGTCTATTGGCATTTTCAGGAGACATTATAGTTCAAAACATCCACTATTATTATTATAACAATATTATTTTAAAAGTGAAAGGTGACAAAAAACGTCTAAGTCTGCTCAAAGATATTTACAAATCTATTATGTATAATTTTGAAAATCAAATCACTGCTTTTTTTCACTACAAACGTTGTTAGTGCCTTTCTATGAGATTTTAGTGTTTTACTATCCAATTTTTCTCTATTTTAAAAAATAGATACAGCAAAATATATAAATTGGAACCAATCAGTGGAATTAGTTATGACAGATATTAGTCTGAAAGTACAAGGAAAAGAGTTGTACTTATTCATGGATGAAGGCTCAGAAGCAACCCCTTACCAGTTACTGAAGTTTTATTCTGTCGCTAAAGACTGCGTCAGAAAAGAGTGGAGAATCACATTTGCTTCCTCAAGTGGCTGCAGATTTCAAGCTGACAAAACTGTATGCAATGCTGCTGCAAATCTGTTAGAACATTTTCACACAAGAGAAATTCTTCCATTTACCATCAAGGAAGCATATCAGTTCTTAACCTCTCATCAAGTTAATCAAAAATGGCACGAAGAAATTGTGTTTTCAGCAGGTACAGTTCCTATGATGCTAAAAGTTTTTGTTAATACCGTCACTACGAGAGACTTTAGCCGCAAACTTGGCACCATGACTAATCTCATAGAACTCGTGATATCTCAGTTGAAGGTCTGCAAACGAGATGCTGGAGGACGCTACCAGAGTAGCTTAGTACAATCCTTCTCATTGCTGGCGAAGGCTAGTATGAATTCAACTATATCTTCATCTAATTTGAGTGACTACTACCAGTCATATGTAGCCCAGGAAAATTTAACTTTCATTGTCGAAAAGAATAAGTCTCCTGATTTTATGTTGTCGTTTCGAGAAAATCCAGATATTGAAGATTCTGCAAGTCTTAGTGGAACTTCGCAGAGGGTATGAAACATTTTATTTTATGCTGAAGGGTTGAAAGTAATGCTTACGTGTTTTATTTTAACATATAGAGTGAAAAAGAGGCAAAGTCAACAGAAAGCCTGACTAGAAGCAAAAAAAGAGAAACAGGGAGTTATGCTTCTAAAGAGGTGAGAAAGTTAACAATTATATATGTTGATTGAGAGCTTTGCCTTGATAGAATAGACATTGGTCAGGAAGAAACATATCCTAATTTTGACTAAATATAGTGAAGATTAAGAATCTATAAATGAATCATAGCAGAAAATGGTTTAATTAGCCATAACATTATGATATGGTATTTGATTGTATTTCACAGAATGTGGAGTACACACTATTTCTGTCTTATCCAAGATCTTATACAGGATTACGCAATGCATTATTAAATGTAGTGCCCCGTGAAAAATACAACAGTCCTACTGTAAAAGGATTTTTCTTTGAAAAGGACTTCTTTGTGAAGACAGTGACGAGCAACCGTGAATGGAAAGTCAGAGCAAAGACCACAGCCGATGAAACCGAAAGAAGTCTGACATTTTCTGGAATTTCAGGTGCTAGTGAGCAAGAAAACGGCTATATTTCAATGATGGAAGGGAATAAAGTGTATTATTTGCATGCCGGTCATAAAGCCATTGATGCTGTGGTCAGAGCCAGAGGCAATGATGATATTGTGTATCTCTTGCTGATTCAAATATCTCTAAGTCCGTACAACAAGCATGACTCCAAATATGAAGATATATTCTGCAGATTGAAGGAACCTGGAAATGAGAAATCAATATTGGAATATTATTCATATATTTCAGGAGTGTCTACAAGGAATGCATTGTATTTGTATGTTTGTCCAAAGCAATTGCTGAAGCCAGAACAGGAGATTGATAACTTTATTGAAGTTATATCAGGTTGTACTACAAGGTCTGGAAAAATCAAACCACCACATTTGATAGGCCTGTTGGAAGCAGATTGTGACTTATCAGCAGCTCTTTGCTCATTAGAAAATGACTTATCTGCTAACTAACATGAATTATTAGGCTATGAGTTGAAAATTGAACTTTTGATTGATATTTACTATTAACATTTGTACAGTTTGATCACAAAACAATGTTATGGGAAATATATGTAACTAAAGCAATTCCAATACTGTACTGGTAGTTATTTATGTGTGCTTATGAAGTAATGCAAGCAACAAGCCCATGGCATTGATTTGGCATAGGAGGGTGGATACTATAACGAGGGGAAAATCATAATAGGTTACTAGTTTGCAAAGATCCATGCTATGCTCACCCCTAAAGGACAGCAGTATTTAGATGGAAGAAACCCAAGGACAGAAGCAGATTTAGGGAAGAACTAGTTTCATGGGTGCACATGGAAAGAGATCTCTTTAAGAGAATACCTATAAACACAGGAGTAACAGTAAAACTAAGTTTAGATTTAAATGCAAGAAAAATGGTCACCAGCACCATACAGACCTCAAAGCAATGGTCTTGCAAGAAAGATTCCATGGAAAACTATTTTCACTTCTCAAAGGGGCTGCACTAAAGGGACAGACTGGACAGGACTATTATCTCTGGTGTATGAGGCTTATTTCTATGACTGTTAACCCAAGCCATACATAGAAGATGACATCATTGTTGTTTGGACCACCCACATTAACAACTTAGAAACACACACACACACACTGACAAGGTGACTACTGTAACCCTCTCGCGCATGCGTTAATGAAATTGAAAGGGTTTGTGTCTCCTTATTTAAGATCTGATAATAAACAGTAATCAAGTACAATAGTATCCAGGTATCAACAAATTTTGCTAAGCACTTATTCTTGCTAGAGAAAAACTCGAGTCTTTCACTCAGAGGCGAGTGTACTATTTTGGTGTGAACAATTTTGGTGCAACTCTGGTGGAAGTGACAGAAAGGTCAACGACCATTATTACTGGCCCCATGGTGGGGAGCAAACTGTCTGGTGAATGGGGAAAGGATCACTTAGAGGAAACCCTGACACATTATATTCTTTGCAGGATGCCCAGCTTGTTCAGCTATGTTACTGTATACCCGTTATCCTTGATTATTAAAGTTAAATCCACTAGTCATAAATGTTTTTTAATCAAACGTTTCGGCTGCTATTCAGCTAGCCATCATCAGTGAAACATAAATAGTATAATTGGTCGTCCAGATACATTACTCTGTCCTGTTGTGAAGGTCCGGTTACACAATAGGGCAAGTCCCGTTATATAACGGGACATTTTTGTTATCGCTCTGGTTATATAGCGACAGTATTCTTACAATCTCATTATGCATCTAAACACTATTCTTACCATCCAGTTATGTAGCTGGCCAGTATTATCTATCCAGTTGCACAACTGGTCAATCCAGTTATGTAACTAGGGCTCCCACACCAAGTACACTATGTATGATAGCATTTATAAGATTATGCCACTTGTTTAGCTAGCTAGCTACAAAACACAGCTATGTATGCTGTTGGAACCACTAAATCAACAAATAGTAAATTACAATTTTTTTTTGAACCTGGTAGGATGTACGTAAAAAATATCAATGGTAAAAAGAATTCCAAAAACAATGCTAAAATGTTTAGCATATACGGTAACCAAACCAGAACTAAAAAATATAATAATTATTAGAAAACAAACAACAAAAAACAACAACTGTATTGTATTATATTGCTGCACACTTAAATGAAAACTATTAACTACATTTAACTTTGCATTTTTTGACATTTAGACTACAACTAAAATTATAGTCACAAGCTACATAGCTATAACTGTGCATACAACTGAAGCATAACTAGTAAAATTTTTACCCAAAAACAAACAAACAGCTACACATAAAGATGAGATAGAAAGTGTGTACGTCTCCTTTTTTGGACAGCCCATTTAAGATCTGATAATAAACAGTAATCAAGTTCATTTCCCTCCATTTAGAAAAATAGTATCCAGGTATCATCAAATTATACTAAGCACTTATTGTTGCTAGAGAAAACTCAAGTCTTTCACTCAGAGGTGAGTGTACTATTTTGCAGTCCAACCGCCAACGGGTTGCGCACGTGACTTTGTTTGCACGGTGACGTAATTGTAACTCTCGCAATCGCTGGGAAAGTTGTCCGTGTGTCTTTAGTAAAACAGCTAAGACGTCCTACTGGCGCTTGCTACAGTTACTGTGTGGGAGTGCATTAAGAAGGTTAGTTATCACACTACTTTATTCAGTGTACCAAAAAAATTTCGGGGAAGCTTCGTTATTATAAAACGCTGTTTTACAAAGTACATATATGTTACGAACAGACGGTATCGTCTCACTTCAATTTTTAGTTCTTTGTGTGCTCATCAAAACATGTTCAAAATCAAAAAAATATATACATCACAGATTAACATTTTAAATAAAAATGATGGATATCTTTGAAATTTTGCTAAAAAAGAGATGTATCAATAGATGTAGAAGTATGTATGTCAAGCAAAATGGAAATGTGCATATAAGCAAGAAAGTATATTGTTATAAATATTCCTCTTCAGATACACTGTTATCTTCTCCAAAAACCCAGTCCATCATATCATCTATACCATCTGGAATGACATTGTTACCAGTAGAATCAGTGGGGAATCTTCATCCAGGTATTCTTCCACTGTTACATCAAGTAAGTTAGTGTCCTCACTAGTGAGAGTAGCAGAGTTGTCATCAGTACTGGTGTTAGTGCAGTTAGTACATTCACAGCCTGTTGAGCAAGGTTTGTTCTTTCCTTTACAACTGCAACGCTTGTTACAACAGCCAGTCTTACATTTGCATCCCTTAAGTAATTTATCAACACGCTCCTGAACTAAATTCATATTCTTTTCACTATCCCAATCAAAAGTGAGCTTCTTGTTGTTCAGTTTCCATCCATATTGAGTTAAAGACTGCAGTATGATTTCTGTATGGTCAGCTTGCCGCCGCCACATGTCCATCACCCAGCAACTTCTTTTCCAGTGTCTGAATAGAGCATCAGTATTTGGCACCATTTGATTTTCAAATTGACTTCTCTCGCTAACTTTTATTCTGACATCTTGAAGCCACTGTGTGTGACATTCTAAAGGAGATAGTCCAGGTTTGTTAAATGTGCAGTAATGACTCCTAGGTTTGGTGTGTTCAAACCCATTTTTGTGTTTTTTAAAGTAAGCTGCACCAATCAACCTTATAAATGCCAAAAATCCGCTTTCAAATTGGTCACTAATTATTTGAGTATCAGCCAAAGTTCCTAGAAAAGGAAAATTTTCACTGCTAATAAACTCAGCATCTTGATAAAAAGTTCTATACATTGATGCATTTCCCATTTCACTAAAAAAAGAAATGTAATCACACCCAGTCGATACAAACAAGCTCTGAAATATTTGCGGTATTTTCTCGGCAGGAATTGATGACAAGTCAGGATCATTTTGCAAGACTTGGAGGAAAGCAGTGAAATGTAGGTATTTCAATTCTTTTGAATAGTAGGGATTGAGCTGAACCATAATGTTCTTGTCGCATACACTTAGTAGTGGTAGACCTATGTTATAGATATCTGTGTCGGGTGACATGATTAGTATATTGGAACAGTTGGGTTTTTTTTACATGTAACCAAAGTCTTGTGTCGGTCTCTTCTGCAACACACCTTAAGTTTGGGTTAGGTTCCACTAATATTTCACTACTACTGTCACTTGAACTTGTTGATTTTACCTTGGTTTGTCCAGGCAGTGTCTTCAATGTCACCATCAAAGCCTCCAGCTAGAACTAACATCTGCCCATCATGCATGAACTCTGAAGCAAACTTGAGTAAGTGTTTAGTGATAAAAATAACTAAACTTCTTTTGCAATTTCTGCAAATTTATGAAATTTGCCTTCCAAGGTTTTGGAATTATAGTATTTCCATTTACTTCATCGTAAAGGTGGCCCGTCTTAACTTGAGCTGTACAATCTCTACGATACCTTTCAAAGTATTTGGGAGTTTCACCAAGACGACCAGGGTTGTCAAAGATTATATGAACCTCTGGCACCTTAAACCCACTGTGGTATAATAAATCTCCTGATAAGAAAATTGCCATAATCTTCAAAAGTCGTGTGACTCCCGGTAGGGGTTGTATTTATCATAACCATACCTTCCAAAGTGCAGCATTCTGGCTTCCACCCTAGCGGAAGGGAGTTAAAAAATATAGAGGGACTTGAACACTTGTATCGGGTTTCGAGAGTCGTGGTTGTATAGCATTTCTGCTCCTTAGCAATATCTGACAACAATGGACCACGAATTCGTGGGAGTCCATTGTTGTCAGATATTGCTAACGGCAATGGAATGTACTGGTCAGCTACTGATGATACAGGTTGCTTTGATTTTTTTGACCATAGTAATTTATTTTGCATACATGTTTTGACCAACTTCATATCTTTCTGCAACTGACTGAACCCTCTTTTGTTTATTTTTACTTCACCAAATGTGGATAATTTTCTCTTTCACTGTGATACTTGTATGCTAGATTTTCGGAGAATGTAATAGTCTATATTTATTTGTCAAATTCACTTTGCCCAATGTCACGAAATGCCAGCAGGTCACATTGTTGTTCTTGTGATGCTTTCTTATGGCATAGTGGATTTTCTAGACAGGTACTAGTGGTAGCATTCAGAAGCCCTGATGTTTTAATGGCCTGCATTTGCTCAAGTATATTTTCGTTGTACACTTTCGCTGAAGTTAGTTCACAAATGATTGTATGCTCTTTTTCCACGGGATTTTTGTCCTCAGGAAATAACTGCGTTTTTAAATTGTCCAAACATTTTGCTCGAAATGGCATGTATGTAGCAATTCGATTTATATAGTCCTCTGTTGGTCGTACAATTGAAGTTTTACAATCTTTATTTATAGCCATTTCATGAGCTTCATCTATGGCAACTGAATGCCATGGACGTCCAGAAAGACTGACACTAAAACATACCTTTTTCAACTGCTCCACAATACTAGATGGATATGCGAGTACATCTGCTAAATGTTGTGCGATAATATTTTTACAAGTGAAATGTTCATAGGCAGAAAAAATAGGTGCCATCAACTTCAAGCAGGCTAACCGTAACTCCCAGTTTCTGCTTCTCAAAGCAATGTAAAGGTTGATGTATGCAAAGGCATCTTCAAATACAAATTGTGTCCAAAACTTCCAGGTTGCATTGGTGTTTGCACACTTCTGTATGAATTCCATAAATAGTATGATTTCCTTGGATTCTTGTAGAGATTGTAGTACTTCTGTAATCTTATTGTCTATATTTCCCTCACAGGATGTCTGGGTGATAGTGTCAGACACTAAAGCTATCAATTCTGTGTGAGTAAAAGTGGAAGGCTCATTTCCACTTTCAGAATGTTCAAAAAAATTTGTCACCATAGTTTGGTAAATCGCTTCCCACACTTCTACTTAACTGTCCAGTATCAAAAGTCACAAGAAGAGCACGATCTGGATTAGAATTTCAAAGCAGCTCAATAACAAAGGAAATAACAGGAAATATATCTACCCAAAGCAATCTCTCAAACGAACATACACGGAGTAATCTTACAGGAGAAATGTTCAAAATCTCTAATACTGATGAGCAAGTATGAACTCGATAAGTTGAATAAATATCTACACATCTATCAACTCCACAAAAAATGTTTATAACAGTGCTTTAAAGAAAGATGAAAAACATTTGTGTGACGTGTTTCAATATTTAAGTATTGTACAACCATTATCAACAGAGAAATCCAATGTAGTCTATTATAAGGCCCTTGACGCTGTTGCTGATGATAAGGACACACTTATATTTGTCTTACAAGATTTATACAGTGCTTTTATCAAAAAAAAGTCTATCCTTTCTACTTGTTGAAGGAGATGCAAAACTATATGAAGTATTGCAAGCTATAAAATTTGAGTATGGGCACGAGCATGATTGGTTACTACCACTACCAGGGGATTGGTACTTGCTTAAAAATTTTCAAATTGCTTTAATGAAGCCATATTTTGATGCTGGTCTGAAAGAGCTAGCAAAAGTGTCAGGGTATTCTGTTGCAGCTATTCAGGCATGTAGTAAATTCAAGAAGACCCATTATTTTATAAAGCTTTTGTTAGGGGATAGATAAGGTGATAATTTTGGTCTTTTTTGGCCAGCAATTTGGGTTACATTTAGAGACTTTAAACTTGGAATTGACTGTACAGCTTGTATTGTAGTACCATGAAATGATTTCTTCTTTTCTCCACAATATACTCTAGAAAAACTGTGCAAAAAATCAATGTTATCAGCTGAAATAATTATTAAGGCTTTATCAGATAGCTCATGTTCTGGTCCAACTTTCTGTCTCTCCCTAACTCTATACTGGATAATTCTCGATAGAGTGTCCATAGAGCTACATATACCAAGTCTATTGAGGGTTCGTATCAGTGTATCAGTTCCTCCATAGCTATCAATAACTTCTGTTATGAGGCCATGCATTGGAGAGTAGCACCTGACATCAATGATGTACATCATCATACACAAGCAAAAAAAAACGTCTTATTTTTTAAACATGTATTGAGTTGCCAATGCACTTGCTGGTACCTCTGCATTCAGAAGTAGATATGGTGATGTTATTGATGAAAGACCAAATACTTGGGTCTAACTCGGATATAAGGGCGTTAATATCAAGTTGGTCAAAGCGAAAAGGTAACGCTTTATCTTTGTCAATGTATGTCTTGATTTGTTCTCTCAAAGCAATATTTATTTTTTCCACTGTACCATCCATGCTTTGACTAGCACATGGTACTGACTCACTCTGTACCTTAGAATTAGACTTGGACTTATTATAATGCTTTGCTCAAAGTTGTAAGTAAATCACAACCTGTTCGGTACAATATTGTTCCTTGTTTCTTAATTTTGCAGACTGTGCTGAGGTGATGCTTGTAAGTGGCAATTACCCACCGAGCTGTAACCAGTGACTCATCTGAACTACTGTTGTTATAATAGAGTAGCTAGGCTACTAAGACTAGCCGAGCGCAAATTCTTTTTAGCAGAAGATTAGTTTAATTTCAAATCCATAATATCTCGGCCTGGTTGGCCTTCAAAGTGGTGAAATGTAGAGCTGAAAGGTGACCTGAGTGCATGCATTATATACTAGAGCTAGAGGTGTTGATGAAAGTGGTAATGAGGTGTTGATGTAATGAGGTCCATGTGGAGAGCATGCAAGAGCAAGCTCGTGCTTGAAGTTGCACGCGCATGCCTACTTTGCACATGAACACAGACGCACACACATACATACAAATGCACACACATACGTACAAAACTTAAGAGTGAGATAGAACTTAACCTAACTAAGTGATATAACATATTAGTGCAAAGAACAGGACCTTCTGGCGCCTTGACGAAGCTGAGGAGAGGCGCCAGAAAGAATAGGTTGTGTACAGAAGGTAGGAGCATGCTCTCATTAGCTAATAAGACTTCTCCAACATAGACTAAAGTATGTATCATTGCTAAGTTAATGCTCTCATCAATAGTACTTGCTGTACTTCTTGCCTTCATAGAAGTTGTCTGATCTGAAATGATGCCTTGCAGGTCTGTGTCTGTGCTGACTACAGACTCATTTATAAGAATTTGCAACTGACACTTATAGCAAGCAAAACACACCTTACTATCTGTAGATATTTGAATGTTGTATCCAGTATTCTCAAAATATTTTTGGACTCGTTTTGCATCAGGGCAAGCTCGAGTAGTTTTGTTACGTAAAGAAATATTGCAGGTTGGGCAGGTTGTTTAAAGATTTAATTCTTTGTTTTTTATCAAAAAGTAATGGTGCTTGCATAATGGAAAAGTTTCAGAGTTTTCAGTATCTATTTCCAATGACGTGATAGGTGTATTTCTCATGCATGTAGCTAAATGATTTTTCAAAACAATTAGAAACACAGCGCTTTTCATCCTGTTTTTTTCTTCTTCCACCTATAGGCAAAGAATCAGGGTTCTTGAGAACTCTGGAGATATCATGTCTACAGGGTCGACATATGGGAGAATCTAGAGAGTAAGATCTAGAGTAGTAACATATGCGATAAAATCTGGATCCTTCCAAGATTTTGCTGTTGACAAGTTAGAGTTGGATTGGCTGCAAAGAGCACAGAAGAAACCCTCACTTGTGCTGTATTCTCAAATGAAAGCCTGCGGCGGCTTCTTTCTGTGTGGAAATTTGATCCAGGAAAAAATTTCTGGGGGTGTGATTAAGTTTCCGCGGTGTCATTTACGTGAAACAGCCGTGGGTGAACCGGATGTTTCTATCTTTTTGTGTGAGTGCATGCAAGACCTAGTACAAATACCAAAGCCACGCTGCGCACAGTTAGTTCAGTAAAGACATCAAGTAGACCGAGTTAAAAATCCTGTTCTCTTGTGCTGCCATTGTTACACGAGCTCCGGCGACCCCTAGCGCTATAAAGGGACTGGATAACTTGCGAGTAGCAGCGGCAAGCCTCTGAATTCTGGTGGCAGCGTATCTTCCCGGAACCTGTTGACGACCCAGAAGCTTCACGGCCACTTCGGTTGACGACCATTGTTCCTTCCCCATTCCCCCAGCAACCACACACAACAGTATTTGCTTGAAAATTCATTGTCCACTAGACGAACCACGAACGTAAGTCTAGCGTAGGTATGTCAGTTGTGTGAAAGTATTGTGTGTTACAACAACTACTAAGAATATCACAAAGAAAAAGTTTAAATAAAGTGACTTGATTTTATTGCTTCTTTTTCAATTCAAACAGTTGAGGGGAGCAGTTACTATGGCATTGAATCCCCTTTAGCTACCGTATATACGTAATTTAAAAACTCGACTTTATTTTAGTAGCTTGAGTGTTAGTAGTTAAAAACAATCATTTAACTATAGTGTAGTTTAAGGCTCGCTTCCCATTTATTGGCGAGCGAGCGTAGCGAGCGAGACACTTACAGGGGTAACACAATTGAAAATCGGGGACGTTTGTTTATTCAGCGAAGCGAGCGAAGCGAGCGGAGCTGACTCTCTAATGAATCCGTGATTGAGTTAGGTCTAGGAATTGTTTTTGTTCTTGCATGGGCGTACGTGTGCACATTTTCTCCTACGCGCTTGCGCGGGCCGGGTAACCTTCTTAGCAACATTTTGTTTTGTTTACCCGCCGTACGAAGTAGCGATGCCCAGTGAAACAAATTCTGCGAAAGAGAGACAAAACGTTAGAAACGCGGCGTTAGAAACTCCAGAAGAAAAATTAGTAAGGAGATATATAAGAAATGAAAAAAGACAAAGCAAGGAGGAGGAGAGCTAAAACCAAAACAGAATCAGGTATATTTAAAGAGAAACACTGACCAAAAAACACAAAAAGTTAAAACACCAAACGTTTCAGCTACGGTCTGTAGCCTTCATCAGTGGTAATGATTCAAAAATAAATAAATAGTTACTATGACAGGTGAAAGCCTAAGGGTTAAAGCACTTGGTGGTAACCATGAGTCCTGAGGGTTAGCTGTTAGGTTTGGTTTGTATGTTTCACTAGGCTACTATAAACTTGAGGCAACAATCCTTCATCTCTGTTGATCTTGCTCCCTTCAGTTTTAATGTACCATGATTCCAAATAACAACGAGGGTATAACTGATGGCAGATGTCAATCACTTTACCACTCTTCCAATCAATAACATGACTCTCTTTCATTGCATGTTCTGCAACAGCTGAAAAATGATAAGGTGAAGTTAGAGCTTGCTTATGTTCTTTTAATCTATGTGTTATTGTTCGTCCAGTGTGCCCAATATAAGAGATGTGACAAGTTCCACATGATACCTGGTATATCACTCCTGTTTGTGACTCAACTGGAATGGGAATATCTTTTGGATAAACTAGAAGCTGCCTGAGGGTAGTGTGTGGCTTGAAGCAAGTTCTGATATGGTAACAGAATTCTCTTTATGCATTCTGACACATTCTTTATGTAAGGTAAGACTACTGTTGCCTTGGGTTTCATCATCACCTTGCTACTAGATGCTGGTCTCGCTCGCATGGCTTTTGAGATGACACGTGAAGGGTAGCCGTTCATCTTCAAAGCAGATCGGATATGTGCCCTTTCTTGAAGCATACAAACAAAACCAAATAGCTAACCCTCAGGACTCATGGTTACCACCAAGTGCTTTAACATCATGTACTACCCTTAGGCTTTCACCTGTCATAGTAACTATTTATTTATTTTTGAATCATTACCACTGATGAAGGCTACAGTCCGTAGCAGAAACGTTTGGTGTTTTAACTTTTTGTGTTTTTTGGTCAGTGTTTCTCTTTAAATATAATATAATTATGTCTACAATACCTGATCACATAGGATTTTACAGATTTATACAGAATCAGGTAGCAAAGTAAAGAATCTTTCTTTTTGAAAAGCCATTAAATGTTCCTAATTTATTGATTAGACTATTCCTGAGGATTACGGTACCAGGCACCTTCATCATAGAAAAAAACTACCACTATTGTTTTCTCACTTTGACAGTATTTTGTAGCCACACCAAGCATGCATGGAATAGCTGCAATTACAGGGAACCATTTTGAATTCTTTTGTGGGTGCAGTTAAAACGTGAAAACTTAAGGGACTTCCATTTCTATTCGAGTTAGTGGCGGTGGTAACTCAATGCGCTCTTTGTCATGGTTATAAGCCGTGCGCAACAGTATTTACTTGAAAATACATTGTCCACTAAACTACCGCAAAGGTAAGTCTGTGTAGGTGCATGTCCAGTTGTGTCAAATCATTGTGTGTTACAACCACTACTTAGCTAAAGAATATCACAAATAAAACATTTAAATAACGTGTATTGTTGTGTTGTTGTTTTTTCCCTTCAATTCAAGCAGTTGCAGAGAGTTGTTACTATGGCACTGAAATCCCTTTACCGTGTATGCGAAATTTAAAAACTGGACCTTATTTTCAGTAGCTTCAGTGTTAGAAGTCAAAATCATTCATATAAAAATAGATAGTCTTTAGGCTCGCTCACCATTTGTGCTTAAGCACATCACTAGTTCAGCGAGCGAAGCGAGCGAAGCTGACTCTCAGTCGTGTTCAATTGAGATTTCTGATATATACTAGTGAATCTCCTTTACCGCATATTTAAAAACTCGACTTTATTTTAGTAGCTTGAGTGTTAGTATTTAAAATCAATCTTTTAACAATAGTGTAGTTTAAGGCTCGCTCGCCATTTGTGCTCAAGCACACCACTAGTACTACGGCATTCTGACTACCAATGACTCTTGACAACCAACAAGCGGCACTCCGTAACCCCCCTAAAACGGCGAAGTTTTGAAATTAGGTCTGTAAGTGGGTCGTCAATGCCATAGTAACCGGTAAAATCAACTTTTTGTTTCTTGAAAAGCAAGCGTTTTCGCCGGAATTTTCTCACACTTTGGAGCTTAAGTATAAAGTAAGGCTTGCTTAATGCTGTAGTTTCAGAATAAACTGGGGTCAAGCCTAAAAAGCCGTGTTTTTTTGGAGAAAAACGTCCCCCGCTCGCGCATTTAAATGACATATGTACCATCCCCACATACATACATATATACTAGTGGTGTGCTTGAGCACAAATGGCGAGCGAGCCTAAAGACTATACTATTTTTATATGAATGCTTTTGACTTCTAACACTGAAGCTACTGAAAATAAGGTCCAGTTTTTTAATTTAGCATACAGGGTAAAGGGATTTCAGTGCCATAGTAACAACTCTCTGCAACTGCTTGGAAGGAAAACAACAAAACAATACATGTTATTTAAAAGTTTTCTTTGTGATATTCTTTAGCTAAGTAGTGGTTGTAACACACAATGCTTTGACACAACTGGACATGCACTTACACAGACTTACCTTCGCAGTAGTCTAGTGGACAATGTATTTTCAAGTAAATACTGTTGCGCACAGCTTATAACCATGACAAAGAGCGCATTGACTTACCACCGCCACTAAGGATTCTCAGAGCTCGTTAATTGAATAATACTGAAACTGTGAACGCTTTACCTAACTTACGTAATTAGAAGCGCGGGCGAAAACAGAGGTCTCACGTACCCCATAAACAAATAAATAAATAAATATATATAGCGAAATCTCGATTGAGTTTCCCCTGATAGTGTCTCGCTCGCTTCGCTCGCTCGCCAATAACATATACCCGATTTTGCATTATCCACCCCTAATACTGTCTCGCTCGCTTCGCTCGCTCGCCAATTAAAAAAAATCAACTTTTTTTAGTAGCTTGACTATTACAAGTTAAAACCAAACGTTTAACACTGGTGTAGTACTAGTGTTACGCTCGAATAGCACAAATGCATGGCGAGCGAGCAGACTCTTTTTACAGAAAAATAGGACAGATCTAACTGATTAGGCATGAAGAGTTAACAATAACAGAATTACCTGAATAAATTTAGAAAGCAGTGGCAAAGAAGCGCAGCTTGACAAAGACTTCACAATTGTTTCAAGAAGAGAGTAGCTATAAATGTTTTGGTTGAAACAGAGTTGCGTAAGGCAGTGCAGCAGGATTCTCCGCGCTCGTTAATTGAAAAATACTGGAACTATGAACGCTTTACCTAACTTACGTAATTAGAAGCGCGGGCGAAATATTTTGACGTACGTATACATACATACATATTTATTCAGCGAGCGAGCGAAGCGAGCGAAGCTGACTATCAGTCGTGTTCAATTGAGATTTCAGATATATATATATATGTATGTATGTAGGTATGTATGCGTACGTCAAAAAATTTCGCCCGCGCTTCTAATTACGTAGTTAGGTAAAGCGTTCACAGTTCCAGTATTTTTCAATTAAGTTTCAACCAAAAAGTTTATAGCTACTCTCTTCTTGGCGAAAGACTGAATGGCAAATTGCCAAGCTGCTCTTCTTTGCCACTGCTTTCGAAGTTTATTCAGGTAATTCTGTTATTGTTAACTCTTCATGCCTAATCATTGCTATTATTTAGTGTTTTCCTTCACAAATCATCGTTACCTATACTCATATATTTACTCGCTCGCCATGCATTTGCGCTATTCGAGCGCACCACTAGTATATATCTGAAATCTCAATTGAACACGACTGATAGTCAGCTTCGCTCGCTCGCTGAATTAGGCTCGCTAGCCATTTGTGCTCAAGCACATCACTAGTTAGTCAAATGATTTTGTTTAATATTTATATATGCCATTCTTTAGCCACAAACAGCACTTTCACACAAACATACACTGTATATACCAGCACAAGACTTACATTGTATTCTGTTCATGACTTAATAATTGAACAATTGATTTTTAGGGGGTAAGCAAGCAAATATCTGAGGATGGTACGATAAGGATCAATATACCGAAGGATTCTGTTTAAGCTGGCGGCCTTTCCACAGTATACTCAGTTGAAAATGCTCTATTGTACCAGAACTCTAGTAGACAAAGCATTGTATTGTAGTGTCTTAAGGAGTTGACTATTGGACAATGGATTTTCAAGTGAGAACAAATCTGTTACGCAAAGTGTATAGCTATGAACAGCCAAGCAATAAAGGTAACTTACCACCGCCACTAATAGAATAGAAAATAAACTCCGCTGAGTTTGTAAGATCTAACTGCGAAAGTCTGTTCTCTTCTGTCTCCGTAGATCTATGCCTTTACAAAAATGTATTAGAAGGAAAAAAATGATATAGTACATAGCAACCTTTAAAAGTAATGGGAAAGACCTGAGAGAGCTACAAATAGAGCTAATTGTTATTAAGTTTGTTTATAATACCTAACACTTTACCTGTTCTTGTTATTTAATAGATTAGTGCAGCCTTAAGTTATTTTAAAGGATTAGCAGATTTAATTTTCACTTGTCTCTGGCTGGTGAAAATAAATTAACCTGCTCGTGAAAAATCTTGCCAATTTACAAAAAAGTTAGGGTTACTCTAAAAAATGTGGCAACAAAAATTTTATAGCCAAAGTGTTAATTCAAAAGATGAGCATTACAAAATTTGCCCAATGGTGATTATACACCCCAAAATCACTGCCTTGTCATTTGTTAACTTCAAAAGTTCAGAACTTACCATTTGTTGACTATAAAAGTTCAGAACTTTCCTTTTGTCAACTTTGAAAGTTTTGAAAGTTGTCAAACACATGGGATTTATCTTGATCCCCAACTTTTTGAGAGATCCTAAAAATAATTTACATTTTTAAGTGTTTCTTATTTCTTTCTTTTTTTTACTTTTTTTTAAATTTTTTTAATCAAGGCAGTGATTTAATGTTGTAGAGTCACCATTCTCAATTTGGGTAAGTTTTGAAATGCTCATCTTTTGAATTAGAATTTTGGCTTTAAAAAATTCCTTGTTTCTATATTTATTAGAGCAACCCTAAATTATTTTTCAACATTATTTTATGAAATGTTTTTTTACAGCTATTTTCCCACTTTTTTTTTTACAATCTTTGCCATGACTATTCATCTATATATGTAATTCCAGTTCCATAAGCTATGTTTTACTACAACATCTTAGTCTCAACTGCCCTCTTTTCAAAATTCACATTATCTTTATCCATGACAGCTTATAAAAAATAATTACTAAACGACTTCTGAAACAATCTAGGCCAATATTTACTGTTTTCTCCAACAGCTGCCGCAAAGATGTAGCAATTCAGGGTAATCTTTTTTTCTCCCTCACTATTGTCTAACTCATCAGTGTGACTGAAAAGGCGTGGCACCCATTCAACCACACTGCATGAGCTGTCAAAATGGCGTCAAAACTCGGGGATATAAGAAAGAACACCATAGGGTCATGGACCTATACGTTGGAAAAGCTTACTGATTTATGCTATTAGCAGCCCCAGAAATGTGTACAGTTTTCCTCTAGACTGATTAAAAAAGAAGTTGATATGGAGAAATTCGATTCTTTGAATTTTTATTAACTTTGGAATTTTTGCACAATGTGTATTACAAATTTAATATATAACATGCTGAGAGACCCCAAAAGACAACTGATCACTGTTTTTTCTTAATTATTGTTGACTGAAGCCAGATGTAATGTGAAGTGAATTTTGTATTGTCCCTATGGGGGTGAAGGGGTGGTCAACCCGAAATTGATAGTGCTACCACACTCTGATAAGTTGAGTTTTTTTAGCTGTTATTTTTTTATGGTTTGTTGCTATTATTGAGGACTGTTGTTGTTGGCGTTGTTGTTTTAAACTACAAGGTCACATTATCACTCACTACACACTAGATCTCACCATAATTATGGTCACAAAATAGCTATGATAGTACATGACATTGTTTCTAAACCATTGTTATCATTAGTACTGTTTATACACTAATTTCTCAGTGATTATTCAAGTTCAAACTTTCTAGTTTAAAAGACACCACAGTCACACTGTCACTCCTGGGACCATGGCTTTATTAATCTATTGGTATGGCTGCCTCTTGACTCTTTTATGTGCTCAAGAAACTCTGAGTGATATAATTTGTTTGCCAAATGACACCTGTAGTCAGTGCTACTCTGCTCTAGTTGAGCAAATTACCAAAAATGACAGCAACATGTTTCAAGTTCAAAAGACATTTTTCCCTCCGGACAGAGCACCTCCAGTATTTGTTATAGTCACTTATAACTACATTGATGAATACGGAGATATAATGAACTCTACTTTGTGGTTTTGGTCTGCATCTACATTCTACTTGTACCATCCTATCCATGTCTTTCAGTTCACATCTCTGCTTTTCTCGGATATAAGTGAAGGGATTGGAAGAATATCTTTAAATCTTACTTTGGATTGTATCAATGCTCATGTGGAACAAATACAACTGTTGACACAAAGGGTAGGTAGTGAATTAAATTAATTAGCACTTTACTGAACTGAGTGGCATAACTTTAGTGGTATGAATAGAGACAAAAATAATAGTCATTACTGTTATAACGGATAGTTGTGAACAATAAGTGAACGATACACTAACTTTAATAGCTAATTAGTTACTTGATAAACGGCAAAATGACTCTAATTATTTCATGCTACTGTTGTTTATATTTTGTATGTGTGAAGTAAATATAAACCGCAGTCAGCAATGTATAAAGACTGAACCCAATATTAAGTGATTAAGGTAGCTACTCAGGAAACAAACTGTTTTTTAAAAAAATATATCTACACTGTTAAAATGGGGTGCTTAAAAAACACCTCGCGAGGTGTTTAGCAGGAAGCGCTGTCTGGACACCCCACTTTGAGCCCTTATAACTTCCACACCAATACATGTACTTACCAAGTGAGCATATACAACAATAACTTATATCCTTAGTTTCTCCATTTCAAAGGCAGCGCCTCCTATTTAACACCAAAACTGTTATCCAAACACCCCATTTTTAACAGTGCATATCATATAGTGTTAGACTTATAGAATATCAACTTGTTACATGTGTAAGTGGTTTGACAGCAGAGAGATACCGATAGAGTAGTATTAATTCGCTCAATTGTAGGTACTTGTACTGAAGGTGGCATGATGGCTTGTAACCTTTTTAGTCACCCAGCATAGGATTATTTCTGTAAATATTCTGTTTATTAGCCTCCTTTAGTTGTATGGATAGATTGACATTAAACATAAGATATAATTATAGAGTGTACACATAAAATAGACAATAAATTCCAATTTTGCTTACAGTTAAAACTCTACGCAACGGAAAAGTCTATAAACTCACCAATTTCAGATGATTATGGTCCAAAGGCAGAAACTGCTGAGAGTATAAAAAGTTGGATAACTGATAATTCAACAAAATATAGTAGTGCCTACACCTTCTGCACATTCTTCATATCTCCATGTATTGCCTATGCTTGCATTGTAGTAGTAGTTTGTTATTACAATCATCTCACTGAAAATTGTCGCATTAAACGCATAAAAGAAAAATTAAATAGTAGTACACATGCGATAAAAGCTAACTGTAAGTACGAGTTACAAAATGTATTTCTATTATCACTACTATTTGTGATCTATACCGCTGTGTTATCAGCCTGTGCAATTGGTTACTCATATAATACGAACAAAATACTCAATGAAGAATATACCAATTATTACTCATTTCATACAAAAGGAGAGTTGTTTTTTGCAACCGGTTTAAGTGTACATACAATGGTTTTGGACGGATTTGTATTTGCTGCATTTATCTCAGCACCAATTGTAATCATAATATTAAAGAAAACATGCTGTAAATCAAAAATTGATGAAATCTGGTTTTGCCAATTCTGTGCATACAGCATAATTTTTCCGTTTTGTAATTTAGCCAACCACTTCCATTACATCATCATTGCTTTCATTCACGATGTGTACCACGCAATTGGTGTTGCTCTTGTCTATGGAATTTTAATAGTAGTATTGTGTGAAGCTCTAGTCCAACTTCCAAAAGTATTCGAAAATTGTAAGGATTCATGTATCAAGTGTTGTACAAGCATCAAAAATATACAAGGAAATACTAGGGATGATTCTAATTGTGAAACACAAGCTGAAACTCCTGGTTCAATTGAAATGTTAGCTGAACCTTGTGATTCTACTAATGAAAATGATGCCGGCAGTGAAACACTGGATGACACTCCTTTAATTCAACCAGCTGAAACTCGTGGTTCAGTTCAATGTTGTAAAACATTAGCTGTACCTTGTGATTCTATTCGAAACCGTAAAACCGCATTCAAAAACATATGTAATTGTGAATGTAACAAAAGAAAAAAATTTGGAAAGGATAATGATAATGAAAATGATGCCGGCAGTGAAAGACAGGATGACAATAGATCTATGCACTCCTGTCACTTCATATGTATTTTAGTTGCTAAGATTATCGTGATAGTCATACTGATTGGTTATTTTATCTACAACATACTCATTTATTATTATCTTCCAATCAACAAAGCTTTCGATGATGCTACCAACCATCTCATTGGACTCTATCAAGCCATTACAGTATTCTTTGCAGCCGTTGCTGCATATTTAATTTTCAACAAAGAATATACTTCTTCCATCAGTGTATTTACTAAAGCTGAGTATGAGCATGGTGTGCTAAAAAGAAACCGTTGTAAAAATTGGAAAAATTTCACTGCTCAAAAAAGAGATAATATTATGGCAAAGGAACTTTTAGAACTGTTAAAGAACATGAAGCCAAGATTGGATAACACACAGGGCGATAACCCTGGTGGTAATCCTGAAGAATAGAAATAGAACAGAGCTAAATATAGCAAGAGAATTATGTGACCGTGCACAATTTTATAGTTAGCCAAAAAAGACATATTTCATGTTTTTTAGTTTTGTCAGCACAACAAACTAAAGGTTTGTAGCATGATTATTTGTATTTATCCTCATAGCATAGTTAGCCCAAAAAAAAACACATACATACTTTATTGAGTTTTGTTAGCACCACAAAATGTAAGTTTGTAGTAAGATTATTTGTATTTGTCCTCATTCTAACAAATGTTGAGCTTCAATTATTGAATATCTTGAATTTTTATTAGCTATAAATTTAAAGTGATTATTGGTCAAGAAGTAGTCATCACAAGTTGATATGTGCATATTAATGAAACAGCTACATTAAAATTAATATTTTTGGACTTAAGGAAGAGCTAATTAAAACTGCAATAGATTTTTTTGTAACAACCTAGATAGTCTACCTCTCAAATAGTTCCCACCTGCGATCTGTTAACTCGATGAAGGAGGTCAAAGTGCTCTCTCTAACATGTGTACATGCACATTACACAGAAATCAAGAAAAAGGATGCAGTAATATATCAACTTGGTTACTGTTTCATATAAGTCAAGTTGAGATTCCTCACTGACACCTTGAGGAACACACATGCACACACAACGAACAATTCTAATCAATTTAATATATTTTTATCTTACTGATATAGTTATAATGTGCAAAGTAGCTCCAGGTACAGATCTGTGTAGCTATATATGCTCTTTATTGTAAGCTTCTTTTGAGGTTAATTCAGGAAGTGGTGTCTAGCACTCCAACAGAGTTGAACATGATTCATTCCCACAAAAATGGGATCGGCTCAATCTTAAAGTTTTTCAGCTGCAACTGAGGAGGTTGAATACAAGTCATAGAGCTCCTTATTAACTATAGCATCTTGTCTTTTCCACCATGCAGTAGCTCTTTCTGAACTATATGAAGCATCTATACATCATTTCGCAAGCTCATTAGCTCTTGAAAAATTTGCCTATTTTTACAGCAAATTAACTCAATGCTTTCGAGAACATGATTCTCAAATAATTCTAACTATA
>WLWD01003816.1_pt1 | contig 31489 bp, 10 predicted proteins | sample 6712731 | NCBI WGS metagenome assembly WLWD01 (sample SAMN12718690, study PRJNA576275) | sponge metagenome | isolation source: marine sponge | host: Mycale hentscheli | place: New Zealand: South Island, Marlborough, Capsize Point | collected 2014-11-01
CTCCCATGTTTGTCATGCCGTCATAGAAGCAGGCATGCAGGTTTAATTTCAAGCTGATAATGTCTATACCAATAAAAATAGCATACCAGTCCTTGGGAACTAGATGTATTTCATACACTGAAAGTATGTTGCACTGGAAAATAATGGACAAGACGTAGCCATTGGAAATATCAACTCTACACAATACAATTCCGATACCAATTATAAGACCTAATAAAAGCATTCCTATGACTAGAAAAACTGAAGCGTTTGAGCACTTTCTGCATTCTCTATAAGAACTCAGAGTAACACTGAAACCATCATGACACTGACTGCAGAGAAAGCCTGTTCTATTAAACTCACATTGTTCATCAGAGTGGCCCTCAATTATCACAGATGGGTCACTTTTACAGAGTTGTCTTGGGCAGAGTCCCCATAGAAGCTGGTCTTTTGCCTTGTCTATCCCCAACCAAGTTCCTCCAGGTAAGGTAATGTTTTCTAATGTGCACTGTATGCTCAGAATAGAAAAGTTCTTATGGCAATAGCAGGCTTGAGTCGATTCATTGTACCAGTACCCAAGACCACAATTTGTTAAATGGACTCTGACTTGCAATCTTGACAGAGACAGAGAAGATGTAATATTGACATCAACAGTTTCATTCTGAGCTCCAGAAACGGCCACTATGAATGGGGCCATGTTATTTACGACCTGTGCCTGTGAGCTGATGATGCTCGAAGTTCTATTAATAATTTGATAGATCAGCACATCTTCAACAGACTGATTGAATTCATCATGGGACTGGATTGGTATCATCAACATACCACCAGGCTTAATAGAAAATTGACGTTTGCTTAACTGGAGAATTCCTGGAGTGCTATAATTGTTGTGGGAGTCATCAAATGCGATAAAGTGCTTTCCCTGACATGAAGAGTAAAAGTTTTTGATGGAATCCTCAATCCAAGAGCAATTTAAAATGGGACCAAAAATTGAATTACCTGTGTGTGCTTGGTTGCCATAAAAATTTAATTTTGTTCTGAAATAATCAGTAAACTGACAGTTATGAAAGTTAAGTTGGCCTGATAGCCTCATGAAACAACATGAGCCCTTACAATTATCAATAAAAATTCCTCCTCCAGAGATAATTGCTCTGTTGTTTGTTAGATGCAAGATAGAATTATTATAAAGAACCAGTTGAGATGCACCTAATAATTGCATGGCTCCTCCATTGATTCCTTGATTACCAGAAATTATAACTGTTCCTTGAATATGAATTTCACCTTCATTAATTTTGATACCTGATCCAATCGTATCTGAAATGGAATTGTGAGATGTCAGTATCAGTCGAGCTTTATTGGCAATAATTGCAGCTGCTAATGCAGATGGGAAATTAGGTGAAACATTATTTTGAATAATACAGTCATGAAAAGTGGCCTCCATTTTGTCCAAGGACATTGAATCTGTATGAAAAGAGACTGCTGAAGCCTTTAAACCTTTATTATTTTCAGCGATGACAGAAAACAATGCAAATAAAAATGACTTCTGAAAAAAGACTTTAATTGCTCCACCGTCATTAGCCCTATTCTGAATAAATGAGGAATTTGACAAAGTCATTGTGAAATCAACACTCATCGCAGAGTGAGAACAGAATTGATTCGACTCCAATCCAACATTTAGGAACATACCACCACCACTTTCTACAGCAGTATTTGAAATAAATGAGCATCCCCTAAGATAAACAGATGAGAAAGCCACGCTTGAATACATGACCACATACATTCCACCCCCATCTGTGGCATTGTTATCTAAAAACTGCGAGTCTGTTACGTTGACTTGAACATTAAACATTGCTTGATAAAACATGATAGTCAACCCTCCTCCAGATTTTACATTCTCATTATTTGAAAACCAGCAACTCGTCACACTGACCTGCATAATCTTCCCTGCACTAGTGTTAATTGCAGAATCCGCTGACATGAGCAGCATCCCACCACCACTATTGCCAGTGAAATTAGTTCTTGAGATGTGAGCATTTCCCCAGACATTGATCACCATAAGGCCCACTTCAGTGCTGTGCTTTACTGAGACCTGGTCTACTACTACATCACTACACAGAGCTATCAAAATGGAATATGAAATGACAGGGATGCTTGGTAGAACATGAATTCTACTTAGCATAATTTCTGAAGTCTTTTGATAACCCACACTGCAAGACAGTAACTGTATATTTTGGATAGTCAGCTTTGTGATGTTAACAAAAACCAAACCTCCAGAATAATGGCAAAACAGGACTGCATCCAATTCTTTTCCAAGTATAGTTACATTTGCAATATTTTCTATTATAAATAACTCGCTAATGGGATAAGATCCCTCTAATTCTAATGTACTGTCATCAGATAGGTTTCTCAGCTCTGAAGAGAGGCAACCGTAATCTCCTCTAGGGCAGCCATTCAGTGCAACCAACCCTTCCACGGAAAAGAACAAGAGCACCAATAGAGTTCCACTAACGTGCATACTAGTTAGCGACGACGAACCGAAACTGACCGCCCGCTAACTCTCACCTACTGTGCGGGACGTTTACAGGGGGCGTACAGCTAGCTCGAATATCCCTACAATAATTGCATGATATCCCCCTCCTCCGCCCCGCCCTCCCAATTATACGAAACGCATGCGTGCGAAGAACAAATTAAGGTGTGCGTCAGCATTACGACCATTGACTTCGTCGTATATCCGTCTTTTCCGGATATTCACCTCCCGGCCTGACAAAGTGTGTTTGTTTCTCTTTATTTTTAGCGAAAGACGTTATGTGCAGAACGGCTGACCCTCACCTTTGACCTCACGCAATGTCTTTGCGCGCGCTCTTGGTGCCAGCTTTCACCTTCGACCTCTGTGGAAGTTGTCCTTGATGACCCTGCAAAATTGAAGTAGATAGTGGTTGGTTGCTCGTGGCTGCATTTTGTGCTACTGGTGAGTGATGATAACGGAAGAGAGGACTACAACGGCAGGAATTCACTTGTGCTGTGTGATAACAAGTAAGTGTAAATACTCTGATGTGTATAGAATAGATAGCTAATGAATTGCATGTAGAGCTATGGTGAATGACAGTGACAAAAAACAGAGTTTTCTTTAAGCACCTCTCCCCTCCCCCTCTTGTAAAGCATGTAACTGTCTGAACTAATCATTCTGCTGCCAATTCATTGCTGAAAGTGTGGGTTATCGAATACCATTTTATATTACTGTAGTATAGTATGAGTACAAAAGCATGGGTAATGCTATTAGGGATCAATAACACTCGTAAAGCAATTGAAATTGTACTCAGAGAGTGCTATTTTGAATGCTTTATGAGTGCTATTGATCCCTAATAGCACAGGTTACACGTGCTATCACTCGCTAATAGTAGGCCAGCTTTTTTTTTTATCATTTGCACTTGTAGCTACACTGTATCAGTCACTAACTATCTTCATATTTCAGGATTAGCTTCCTCTGGAATTTCGTGATCAGCCTACAACTCATCCTAAAATGTTTAAAAAAATTCCATCTAATATGGGTAGAGCTTCTGTGGTACACAATGACATTGTCTCCAACTAGAATCTCTTGAACTGTACGTTTTCAAGGTTAATGCTGCACGCATGCACACTTATCTATCCGTACTATTTCACTTAGCAGCTGTGGTATTTCACTTAGTTTCCGTGCTATTTCACTTAGTTACGCACTATTTCATTTCCCCGTGCGATTTCAATTGAACAGTTATTTTCCCCATACATTTTTAATGGGCAATTTCGCACCATACTATTAAATTTAGAAATTGTTAATTTGTTACCTACTGAAAACATTATGAAAGGTAGTAATGAAGCACATTCAATAACTTAACATGAACAAAGTCAAAACATGTTCCTTTTTGGTTTTCTTATCCATATACATCTTCCATGTCATCGTCAGGTAAGATTTTTTGTGATTACAAACATGGCAGTAAACACTCAGCCACTGTACCTAATAAAATTCCTCCCCCCCCCAACCTCCCTAGTACTTAGTGACATTGTGTTGTTGTTTTTCCTTTAATGTACTGGTATTTTTTTAATTAACAGTGGTATACATGATGAAAGTGGCTAAGGTATAAGGCTTAGTAGGAAAAATAAATAATACACACAAAAAAAAAGAGAATGGGGGTAATATTTTATTCTAAGTCTTGGTACAGAATTACATCTTATAAAGTATATTGCACAATTAATTTAAAATATTGATTGCTGTCTAACTTAGCTCCCCCCTGGGTGAAAAGCCGGAAGAGCCCTAATGATAGTAGGGATAATAGGGTGTATTGAACATGTCTACAATCAGTATGGGTCATGAGATCCTCAGAAGTGTATCTGAGAGTTGGCTAGAGATAAATTTATCGTAGTGACAGTGGTTAGTGTGCAGTAGTTCAATATGATGGGATTTCCTGGATATATTTGGTAGACTAGGTATAAACATACTTGATATCAAAGTTCAATTTTTTTAATAGTATCTGAAATGTTTGATTAATAAAAACATTTATGACTAGTGGTTTGAACTTTAATAATCAAGTATGAATATCATGGGATTAAAGTCAGTGGCTTCTATATTGATATCTGAACACAGCTGATGTCTTAATTTACTTGTAGGCCATAGCAATTTGAAAGTGAGTAGCTGCAGCCAATTAGTTCTCAAGATGTCTGGTTGAAGCATTTTTTTGAAGTGAAAATTCATATCAGGTGGATTTATTGAAGTTAAATGGGGAACATAAACCATTGTGACTGCATTAATGCGGCCACAAAAGTCGATCACTTTAAAGAATCATAAAAAAAAAAATACAATACTAAAGCTTCAGTCATTCTCGGCTGAAATAATTATAATACATGTAATAGCAAATGTTTCTCTTTCTTAGCAGCCAATATAGTTAATTTTTTGGACCATTTGATGAGGAGTTTACGGCTCCTTGTTTTACAACCTTCGAGGCTATTGAGCTTCTGGAGAATGGCAAATTTAGCCATGTTAGAGAAGAAGAAAGTAAGGACAGATAGTTAGCTACCCGTGCAGCCATATTCCTTAGGGTTAGAGCTGTAGAAAGTAATAATGGAGCCTCAGGGAAGCCTGCATAATCAAGCAGTACTAAGTCTAGTAGGAATTGAAGTCTGCCTATTACAGGTATTTGTAGCAATTGAAAGTGCTAGGAGTGTGAGAACAGCAAGCAAGGAAGGTTTAGTTCAGTTTATTGGAATATTAGAAGTGAATGTCATACTATTCTGTGTTGAAACCACTTTATTTACCTGTATAAAGTTGGATTTTTTTCTGTAGCCTTATTTTATACATTAAAATATGATGGGAAGAGAAATGTATTTTATTTTATCACTTTTAACCCTTTCATTCTTCAACCCTTCAGGGGTCTTTTAGAATTCAAATTTAATTTTTGAATTTCTACCACAAAGCAACCGCAATAATTCACAAACAACCAGGCATATAAAGTAGGTAGCTATAGCCTCATAACAAGCAAAATAAACTTCTAAAAGCCTGAAAATGAACCGGAACAAGTCCATCTTACAGGAAGTTTCGAGGAGACTCTGAGGAACTAACCCAATCAATTGCTCTCGATGTCTGGTAGGAAAAACTTTATTCATATTCTTCCAAAATACTAAAAGACTCTCTATAAGGCTTCATACTTTCTTTTCTGAGTGTTTGAAGTCCGTGGGCAACAAAAAAATTGGGTTCTCGGCATCCTGAACATTCTTGGTAAAAAATATTTCTCGATCTTCCATTTTCAGACAATTAAAAAAATACTTAACCTGCCCGGACAGGTTCAATATTTTTAAAAGGAAGTATAACGCCTACTTTATGTGTAAAAAAGAAATGACGGTTTAATCTAAAATATAATTTTTTTTTAAATTCAGAGAACGTGGACCTGTTCTCGCCCACATATATGCGGTTATGGCGTCGAAAGGGTTAAAAAGTCACCGATGAAGGCTCCACAGAGCTGAAACGTTTGAACTATTATTACAGATATCACAGAAATTAAAAATAAATATATTTTAGTATGAAGCTGTATATTTTTATGTATGTAGTAATAATGAATCTTTATGTAATACTTAATTTATTTTACTATCACTTCATCCTTGGTCATAACTTGTGATACCTAGTATTTTTAATCAGTGCCAAACTGAATCCTGTCATTCATTAGTAGTGTATGCCTGTGTATGTGTGTGTGCAACTAGTTTCCTGTGTAGGAACATTTGTTTTTTCTTCTATAATTGAATTATTTCGGATGTTCAATTTCTTATATGATATTTTCAATGAATGCAATTTTTTTCCTTTATGCTGGTCCACCAAATTGAGGCCCATGTGAAATATGCTCTGTCCACACATCGGGGATTTGTAACTGTTGCATTTTCTATATCTTCCGCTAAGTTTATCTAATTTAGGATAATGAATTATTTTTTTTATTATAAGGTCTATCATTTAGATAGAGCTGAGATTTCTTCCCTGTGGCTAACCTCTCAAATTAATGTTGTTGTTGTTTTATTTTTTACCACACTGTCTTGACCATCTATTTCTGCATTATACTATGTGTTCATGGATGGCCCTACATCTTGTTGTGTTACAACTGGCCAATCTAGAGGTCCAGAACCGCTGTGTTAGTGAATATGTTTAAGAGACTATGCCACTCGAACTGTTTCTAACAATTTCTTGGGGGGATTAGCTTGCAGAGTATAAGTTGAAATTTCATGATTGCATTTACTCACTTCAGTGTGTTTTCTTTTTCTATTGCTCTTCTTTGTAGTGGGATGGAGTGGGTGGAGCTGCTTTCGATGTCTCTGACTTAGACCAGCTGTGAATGATGGCTCAAGAAGTGTCAACATATGATCCTGGAGTTACCTGATACTGCTGTAATGATGGCAAGTGAGTGTTCTCTAGAGTGTGTTTGTAATATGTGACCGGATTTGGGAAAATCCGCCTAAACGCGGCAAACAATTTTTTTCAGTATCTCCGGGTAAAGCCTTATGGGTCGATTTTTTTCGAAAAATTTTTATGGCAGAAATGGATAGACACCAGTTAGCTCTAGCTTATGACGCAGTTGTAAGCTCTGGCGTGCTCTAGAACTCACACTAGGAGGCTAGAAACTCTAGCCGGTTGGACTCGTGTACGGAGAGTTGCCAAGAAATTATTGGCGGGCTTTTCACTAACAGCCGGGAAAAAACTGTAGCTAACTAATTCACTTGCTATTCTACATAATTCACGTACTCACGCAATTCTCGTCATCATAGTTTCTTAAGGAGCCCTGCATTAAGCCTTTTAGACTTCTTTCAATCCGCCTGTAACCGATTTATTCCATAGTGTCCCGGAGACACGCAGTAATAGTATACGGACACAAGGCACGCCCCCTGACCTTAGCAACGCCTTTACCGGGCGTTTTCTCGAAATCAGCAATAATAAGTTTAGCAAAAATACTGAAGTGTTGTAGTGCGTAGGGCGAAGACGGCTTGTGCTACAGCTTCCAAATTAGGAGGAAGGCATCCCAAGGCCTCGTGCAGCCTACTGGTAGAATAAATTAGAAAACTTTAGATGCCGCGTTTAGCCGGGTTTTCACAAATCCGGTCACATATAAGGAAGTATTGGTTCCAGTTGGTCTACATTGCTAGAATGTATCACCAACACTCAGAGCAATTAGTGGCTCTGGCTAGCTTGTTGTGGTCACCTAGGACACAAGTGTTTGTAGGACAATAAATATACATGCAAATGTGTATGTCAAGTTATGTAATCAGATGTCAGTGTATATGAGACCAGTACTATCACAAGATGTTGACAATCTTAGTGAGTAGTCAGTCATTCTCGGCTGAAATAATTATTGGCTGTTAGAACGAGAAAAATTTGCTATTATCTTAGTGGTTTTACCCACACTAATTAAGCCACAATTAACTACGTGATGAGTGAGAAGTTAATGGAGATGTAGCCCACCATCACATCACCCGAACCCAGGTAAAGGTCGGCAGAGGACCTGCAAATACTGCGACCATGCGGCTAAGTGGTCACATGTGGAGCAATGGCGCCCGGTCAAGCAAGTATATTAGTCCTAATAGCCACTGTTCTCAGTGCTTGTAGCCTAAGCCTAGCAGCTACCTGTTACTGCCTTGCCAGAATGGCTGATTCACCCGACACTATTAGCTCTCTAAGGATAACTGCTCATCAGTGACAATGTGATAGTGTGAGAATAAGTCCAGTACCAATAGCGTGAAGGGCAGCGTGCCCTGCATAGACACTATTAAAGGGCCCCCGGTGGACCTTCACACCTCTAGTAAAAATCTAACTACAATATGCAATAGAACCTCCTACCTATGCTCTATATAATGCCACACTGGCCATAGTGTAGTGTGACTTATGAGTCCTAACACACATCCAGCACTAGTTCATTCTCTAATCTCTCTCATCATGTAACCCCTATTTTCTCCACCTCCCTTCTCATGTAACACTCACATCAGCATAAATCTCAATTCCAGCATGCACTTGACTGATTCAGGAGTTTCTATGCTTTCGAGAAAACTGATCACTTTGACAGAGCCAATCTTGGCAATATCGTGAGAGGGTCTGGCCATTACTAAATACTGCAGATAGTTACTAATATGCAATGGACAATGATGATCATAAATTTTTGCATGAAGGTTAGAATAAGAAGAGTTGGGAGCCGGCCATGCACCCCACATCTATAACGACTATGCCTGACCATAACGAGGGTTGGCAGCATGCTCTCGTGATTTAAAGATAGCGACTGTGGGTAGAGTAACAGCATCAGAACTAGAGTCCAACTCTTAACCTAACTGCACTAGTTAAGCAAGGCAAATGAACCGGCAGCATGCCCATGTATTATCGAGCTATAGAACTCCTGTTTTCGGCTGATTACATCTGTAAGTATCTATTGTGTATGAAAGGCCATAAGCCGGGTACTGATGATTTCACAATGAGGTGGTGGCTTGATGATGTAGATCCTATATATCCAACCTGACCTACAGAAAGCTAATTATTTAGTACAGACAGTATATCTCCAGCCCCTTACTATTAAAAAAAAACAAGCCACCTCTATTTTCTTACTCTCAGGCTCACTGCCTGTGTATTCTTGCACTATCAGGCTCACGGCCGTCATTCTCAGGCTCGCTGCCTGTCTAGTCTTACGCTATCAGGCTCATATTCTCTCACTGTCAGGCTTACTGCATGTCTACTCTCACTCGCAGGCTTGCTATCTATCTATTCTCTCACTCTCACTTAGGCTCGCTGCCTGTCTATTCTCTTGCACTCACTCAGGCTTGCTGCCTATCTATTCTCACTCCATCAGGCTCGCTGCCTATCTATTCTCACTCTCACTCAGGCTTGCTGCCTATCTATTCTCACTCCATCAGGCTCGCTGCCTATCTATTCTCACTCTCACTCAGGCTCGCTGCCTGTCTATCCTCACACTATCAGGCTCACTTTCTATCTATTCCCACACTATCAGGCTCGCTGCCTGTCATCCTCACACTATCAGGCTCACTTTCTATCTATTCTCACACTATCAGGCTCGCTGCCTGTCATCCTCACATTATCAGGCTCACTTTCTATCTATTCCCACACTCATGTTACTGTGTCTATCTGTTTTCACACCCAATGCTGTTAAGGCATTCTTGCTCTTTAGCTCACCAATGTATTCGTGCGCACTCTCGGGCTCACTGCCTATCAATTCTCATTCTAGCCACCCACATATCTAGTCCCACACCCAGATATCTAGTTCCAACTATCAGGTTCGCCACCTATCTCGCACTCGTGTGCTTCCTTGCCACAGCCAGACTCATCACTGATGATGTATTGTCATGCTTGAGTAGTATTTGTTCTTGTTCTTACCCATCCTCACACTCAGACTTGCTGCCTATCTAGTTGCACATTGTCATACTCTATCTGTGCACTCTCAGACTCTCTGCCATCTGTTCTTGCACTATCAGACTTGCCTACCTAATCTCGCACTGAGGCCCAGGGCCTATCTATTCTTGCATGCACTATCAGGCTTGCTGCCTATGTAGTCTCAGGCTCACTGCCTATGTATTCTCAGGTTCACTGCCTATGTATTATCAGGCTCACATATGCATCTGCATGGCACTCACTCAATTACCCCGTCATGCGATCAGGACATGTTCCTTCTCACTTGTGTCTGTTGCTGCCTCCACCAGGCACACCGACTGTTACTATTAATAGCTAATGCCAACTTTTGAAGTTCCATGTGAATAGGGATGTGGAGCAGATAGTGCAACAGGGGAGGGATATTCTTAGTGGTTGTAACGCACAATACTTTCACACAACTGACATACCTACGCAAGACTTAACCTTCGTGGTTAGTCTAGTGGACAATGAATTTTCAAGTAAATACTGTTGCATACGGCTTATAATTGTGACAAATAGTGTATTAACTTACCACCGCCACTAACTCAAATAGAAATGGAGCTCCCACAAGTTTTTGAGTTTTAACTGCACCCGCAAAAGAATTCAAATTGGTAAATAATTCGCTTTCTAGGGTGATACTGGTAATGATCACTAAACCGGAGGATTCCTTTTAGTGAAGTTTGGGATGGGGTCGAACACGGAGCGAACACAAAAATATGTGAGGGTCAAAGTACAAATGACATACGTACGTCCACACATAATTACAAACAAACATCCCCGATTTTCAATTGTGTTACCCCTGAGAGTGTCTCACTCGCGTTTATAGGAGTAAATCTTGGAGTCACAAGCCACTTGACTATGGCAAGAGTGGTGTAGAGAGGAGTTATGGTACTGTTAGCATGTGAGGTTAGATTCTCCACCGGGTAGTGGTGTGACAGTCAGACAGACCACCTTAACGTAGCTGTCCAGGGTAGGCTGCCCTTCATTCAACATCTAATACTACTGTGTACTGCCCCTCACAGCTATTAGGGCAAGCAGCCCTTCAGCTAATCACTAAGTGTGATACGTACACTCTGCCCTCGCTCAGGTCTTCTTACCTGGGCATGTGGTCTCTCACTTATTAACGACTGCTGGGGGCACTCTCCCCTTACTCGACAACCACTACCCAGGTTGTGTTCCTGGAGTCTACTTAGACTCCAGTGTGCAGTGAAAGCAGGTGAGATTGGAGTATGCAGGACTCACCAGTCCTGGTTTACTACTCTTGTCATAATGCTCAGTTCTCAATGTGTATGCTTGTCTGTACTTACTTTCACAGGCGTACAGCCTACTACCATTGGTAAGAGAGCTGTCAACCCCCTTTCCTAACCTATCACTTATAGCCTTGGGGGTATAGGCCGCCTCCTGCAGTCCTTTGGGGAGACTCCGGCAATGCAGGGCGATTAACGCTAATTGCCACTGACCTGCCGAGTCTCTCACCCCCAAGGCCACACAGGGAGGTGGGTCCAGGGTCATACCACTGCCTCATGCAAGGAACATGCGCAGACATGACCACTGGCTCACATCAGCACAGACTGCCAATGTGTAGTTTAGGAGGATGACACCAGGTAACCATAACCATACCAATAAGCTGTTCTATGTCAGTCTACCAGTAGGTAAAGGGTCTGGCAATACTAGACTATCCCATGTTGATGTCTCCCTTTCTCTCTACCCACTTTCTTCCACATCAGTTCTTTTGTTAGTTAGTGGAAGTATGTGTGCATCAAAATATGAAAGAGATCATCTATTTTGTTTACTTTGCCATTCATTAATCTTGAGCTGATGGAAGCAAATTAATTTAATATTCGAATTCCACCATGTGTTAAAAATGTTACTGCAAACATGTCTTTCAATATTCATGCTTGTATCTACATCAGCAAGGCCAATTTTTCTAGCACATTGCCCATTTTTGTGAAATAACATGTAATGTACGTGTATTACATTGAGCGACCAATAGTTTAGTTACATGTATTACAAGTGCAACATATGTAGTATTCTTCAAAATATTTGTGTAAAGATGGTTCTGATGTTTTGTACTGCTTAGAAAAGTTTAGTAGAATCTTTTGCAATCTATCTTTATTTTGCTCTACGACGTGACGATAGGGGGGCTTATTCCACAACAGTTAGTACCCTATGTGAAGTCAACAGCTTTGTTTTCGCATACTTTCATGTTTTCTCTGACAGCCAGAACAACTACAACATTACACTTTATTTCATCATTAGTATTCACGCATGCTCATTTGTTCTTATTTTCGTGTACCGTCGTGCATCGTCGATAATTCGTTTTCTGTTTCTGCTTAGTGTAGTGCGTGTATGCCAGGATCAATGTGATTTCTCGCATGAACACCTGCAAACCACAAAAAAAAACTTGCCCTTCGAGCCCACCCATACCGAATCATCTTCCTACACCACTGTTTGCATTTGCTCTTAAATTTACTACTTTTACATTGTTTGTAACAAAAGGAGTCCATCTGAATGTTTTCTGACTGGCAAGCAACACCCCCTTTTTTGTAATTAGAGCAAAGTTTAGTGAAGCCATCCAACATTTTGATGCCATTTGTACAGGATTCCCCTGATAGATGCGAGCACAATGTTGCAATCACTAGTACTCTCTGTATCACATGCACATACATGGACAACTGTGGCATGTAAATCATTGAAATGATAGTTTCAATTATTACAAATTGTGTATCAGCCCACGAGTAAGTTGTAGAGCTTTTGCTGCTATGTCTGTACAAATTAAAGTTTTTGTTGTGGGGCTCATCACACCTGGCTTCCTCGTGTACACACTCATATATTGTATACACTTACATATACATATGTGTACAGTATATAAAGTGCCATTGTGGTCTCTTTCACTCATCTTAGTAAGAGGTACTTTTCTTGTTGTTGTTTTTTTTTTTACGTTCTTACATTCATAATGTATATTTTAGTTTTCTAATTAAGCATTCCTATTAAGTTATTATTGAGACCTTTATCGAGTAGAGATAAGCAGCGTAACATCAACTGCTGTACTGTACTGTAGTGAAAACAGCATTGTGTTCCTGAAAGGAACACCAAAAAATTGGTAACATGTAATTACTTTCCCTTCTTTGTTACAGGTTGGAGATGAAAGAGTGTCCAAGGAATTGCTGTGGACGTTTCCAGTGACAATTCAATCCTTGTTTGAAGGAAAATCTACTGGAGTATTGAGGACAATTAAACCTATCACTGACACTGTCATAATCCAACTCTTTAAAAGCTTCTTCATACTGGAAATTTACAGTATTTTATTTTTATGGAATAGTTCATTAGTATTTTGTCAATGGCATTGGGAATGTTATACTAGCTTACGAGAAGTCTGCATTAATTTCAGAATAAAGTTGACTAACATAGTACTCAAGGTTCCTTCAGTTAGTGACCTCTTAGTGCTGCCTTGAGTTGTCACGTTGATCGTACTGAAGTTGTATTTAACTAGTAGTACAATGCTATGATTTACTCTAACAAAATTGGAGAAACATTCTATGAACAAATATGGGTGGGGGAGGAGATGCAGAGGAGGCGAGTGAGATGCATGGATCCAGGAAAATTACTTGTGTGCTGCTCTCACTGTCGCTACAAGATACTCTAGATACATACACGTGTAGATTACTCCATGAACTTTATGGAGTTGTGGTCTGTCGACTTAAGAATATGTGTCACACAGTATAACATTAGCTTCAACTTTTAGAATAAGCAGTCACGTCCAAAATTGAAGCCACACCCTTTGTTGTGTGAACAAGTATTATTATTAAGTTGCAAAATACAGCTATTTTTCCAAGTGATCATGTACTTCAGCATGATTGAGGTGGGTCTGTTGGCTCTGCACCGCAGAGATGGTCACCGAAGCCCAGTCAGCCATTTGCGCATGCGCGCGTACCACATAACGTCGTCCGCCATTTTAGCGCAGCGGGGAGTTAGAAGTCTTTTACCTAGAATACCAGCATGTCTAAAAGTGCGGAAGGAAATAGACTAACAAACCTTAGGAACACAGTGAAGTCTTTTCTCAAGGAAAGTTTGTAGGAGTCACCACAGATTATTGGGAGTGTTCTCACAACTGGGGTAACCTAGTCTCGCGGCGCCCGACCCTTTACCTATTTTATATCAATAAAAGAGGTAAAGGGTCGAGCGCCGCGAGACTAGGGGTAACCAGTGATGGTTCGCCGGTGGAGCATGCACCTTGTGCTGATGACAATGCTATATTTGATGAGGTTGGCCATTGACGCTGCATTGTAACGAGAGGCATAGATTGGTTACTATTGATATTGCCTCTTCCAGGGTTACTTCTCTTTTGTGGGATCTAATGCCAGCATCTATGTTCGTTCTGTGACAGTTCGTGGGTCTAGTGTCAAGTCTCCGTCTGAACTGGGTGTGTGTTGTGCACATGTGTTTTTAATTGTCTTTACTGTGCTCTAATTCTAAGGTGATAAATGTGATTGCAGGGACTAGTGAGTTCAAATTGAAACTGGAAGTGAACCCCAAGTGTGGTGAGGATCCAACCCTGTGTCCCTGTCCAGATGACTCCCACTGTCCAAAGGTCATTACCAGTGGTAAGATTAACAATGTAGAATCATTTTTAGTATACTTATCAGGTTGTTGTTCTATCTAAAGTGTTGGAATGTTTGTTGATGCTGTTATTGTTTGTTTTATACTCACTACTATCTTTGGACCACTCTTATGTCAAATTTTTTTAATTTGTATTTATTTTTTTTACAGCCAAACCTGAGCCCAGAGCGAGTTTCTCAACAGGTGGTGTGGTTGCTGGTGTTCTTATTCCAATTATCATCATAGCAATATTGTTATTGGTGGTTATTGCTGTCTTGGTTACTGTGTAAGTACACCAATAGTCCAATGAGGCAGCACATGTAAATGTAATGAGTCTTGAATTGTATGTAGGTACAAATGTAGGATGAAGATATCTTACGTGGAAGAAGGTCTCGTAGAAGAAACCAATGAAGACGGCAAAGGTGATGAAGGCAAAGGCATTTATGACAACCCTCTATTCAGTGACGAGGTTAAGGTAGATCTTGGTGCTCCAGCAGATGATGTACCGGTGGATAAAGGAGTTTCTTTTGAATTCAAGCAAAAAAATGAGAATGGTGATGCCAAGCTAGACAGTGGTGAAGAGCCATTTGATAATGGAGAAGATTTTGATAAGAATGTTAAAAGCAAGAAAAAGAAGAAAGCAAAAGAAGCTCAAATGAACAAATATGAACGTTTTTAATGAAAGATACATTTGATTGACTAAACTGATGGATTTGTTACACAATTGTTGTAGGCTATTGTGTATTAGTTGTCTATAGTAGATTACTGGTCATCACCAAATATACTGTTGTATGTACTTTTGACTTTACTTGATCTGTAAGCATGACAATTCTTGGTTGGCTTGATGAGAGCGGCAAGCGGGAGAAGGATATTCTAATCCTTTGAAAAACAACAATTCTTTTTATTCTGCGAATAATGGAATGGAAAAAAAAAAAAAAACCTTGTCACACCATACCTAGACTAAGGAGTATCTCCTCCCCCCCCCATGTAATCATGTGATGATTTAATTGTCATAAAATTGGCAATATTATGCACTACAACACTAAATATTAATATGGTACAAAAACTACATTTATAAAGTGGTATTGCCGTGAACTTTATTACATGTATAAAATTGTTCCTCATCTGTGCTCCTGTCAACCAAATCGCTTTCATCTTCAGTAGATATTCTTAGAGAGCTGTCCAAAGTTGCTGCAGCTACAGATCTTGCTGTTGTACTTACTGGTCCCATGGTGGTGACATTTGACAGGGGACTCCCAGTTGTATCAATGACATTATCATCATTGAGGTCTGGACAGTCACGTAGACCAGCAACTGAGACTTCCGTACTGGTCACTTCCAGTGGTTGGACATCCAATTCTGTTAGATCATAGCGCCTCCTAACACAGCACTTCCCAACACACACACGAAGACATTGGGAAATAGAAGTTATGTCATTGAGTATGATGGGGAGTATTGTGTAAACATGTATTAGGACTACCAGAATAATTATGGCATAAAAGCAAGATGTGAGAGTCAAAATGTATGCCAGCCAGTAGCTGTCACCAGTTGAAAGGAAATAGAGTCTTCCAATTGCCATCAAAAGAAGAACAAAGAGAAATGCCTCATCAAGGGTGTTGATCCACTTTATAGCAAATGGTTTAAGCCAGATTTGTAGGAAGAATAGAATCATGAGAATTAAACAAAGAGCAAAAATACTAGTCTCTGTGTGGCTGAGGAATGTAGCACAAATACAGACAACCCAGCACACAAGGATACGAAAGATGAGCCACCAATGCCGTTTTGCTCTAAATGGTGCCCATACTACATCATAAACTGGTTTAAGCTTGGCTAGAAGCGCTACTCGGTATGGACAAGGAGGATAGATCAGTACTAAAACTGTTGGCAGGAGTAAAAATATAATACTTATAATTGACACACTGAAAGGAAGAGCATGAAGGCTCCTTATGTAGGCCAGGTCAGGGCTTGCCTGCCATTTGTGCTGTATCAAGTCACTGTCCAATGAATGAACAGTAACGTAAGAAAGCCCTGAGGTACAAAGTTCCATGAGTGCCACCTGGCACATTAAGATGATAGTTGGAGCTGCTTTAGTTGGTATGTTAGCATGAGACTCCGGCAGAGCCATTCTGGAAGTGACTGCACATGCCACACCCACCAAGAAAATAATGTAGCCAACAAAAGAGAACTGTACCATAATCGCTCCCATGTTTGTCATGCCGTCATAGAAGCAGGCATGCAGGTTTAATTTCAAGCTGATAATGTCTATACCAATAAAAATAGCATACCAGTCCTTGGGAACTAGATGTATTTCATACACTGAAAGTATGTTGCACTGGAAAATAATGGACAAGACGTAGCCATTGGAAATATCAACTCTACACAATACAATTCCGATACCAATTATAAGACCTAATAAAAGCATTCCTATGACTAGAAAAACTGAAGCGTTTGAGCACTTTCTGCATTCTCTATAAGAACTCAGAGTAACACTGAAACCATCATGACACTGACTGCAGAGAAAGCCTGTTCTATTAAACTCACATTGTTCATCAGAGTGGCCCTCAATTATCACAGATGGGTCACTTTTACAGAGTTGTCTTGGGCAGAGTCCCCATAGAAGCTGGTCTTTTGCCTTGTCTATCCCCAACCAAGTTCCTCCAGGTAAGGTAATGTTTTCTAATGTGCACTGTATGCTCAGAATAGAAAAGTTCTTATGGCAATAGCAGGCTTGAGTCGATTCATTGTACCAGTACCCAAGACCACAATTTGTTAAATGGACTCTGACTTGCAATCTTGACAGAGACAGAGAAGATGTAATATTGACATCAACAGTTTCATTCTGAGCTCCAGAAACGGCCACTATGAATGGGGCCATGTTATTTACGACCTGTGCCTGTGAGCTGATGATGCTCGAAGTTCTATTAATAATTTGATAGATCAGCACATCTTCAACAGACTGATTGAATTCATCATGGGACTGGATTGGTATCATCAACATACCACCAGGCTTAATAGAAAATTGACGTTTGCTTAACTGGAGAATTCCTGGAGTGCTATAATTGTTGTGGGAGTCATCAAATGCGATAAAGTGCTTTCCCTGACATGAAGAGTAAAAGTTTTTGATGGAATCCTCAATCCAAGAGCAATTTAAAATGGGACCAAAAATTGAATTACCTGTGTGTGCTTGGTTGCCATAAAAATTTAATTTTGTTCTGAAATAATCAGTAAACTGACAGTTATGAAAGTTAAGTTGGCCTGATAGCCTCATGAAACAACATGAGCCCTTACAATTATCAATAAAAATTCCTCCTCCAGAGATAATTGCTCTGTTGTTTGTTAGATGCAAGATAGAATTATTATAAAGAACCAGTTGAGATGCACCTAATAATTGCATGGCTCCTCCATTGATTCCTTGATTACCAGAAATTATAACTGTTCCTTGAATATGAATTTCACCTTCATTAATTTTGATACCTGATCCAATCGTATCTGAAATGGAATTGTGAGATGTCAGTATCAGTCGAGCTTTATTGGCAATAATTGCAGCTGCTAATGCAGATGGGAAATTAGGTGAAACATTATTTTGAATAATACAGTCATGAAAAGTGGCCTCCATTTTGTCCAAGGACATTGAATCTGTATGAAAAGAGACTGCTGAAGCCTTTAAACCTTTATTATTTTCAGCGATGACAGAAAACAATGCAAATAAAAATGACTTCTGAAAAAAGACTTTAATTGCTCCACCGTCATTAGCCCTATTCTGAATAAATGAGGAATTTGACAAAGTCATTGTGAAATCAACACTCATCGCAGAGTGAGAACAGAATTGATTCGACTCCAATCCAACATTTAGGAACATACCACCACCACTTTCTACAGCAGTATTTGAAATAAATGAGCATCCCCTAAGATAAACAGATGAGAAAGCCACGCTTGAATACATGACCACATACATTCCACCCCCATCTGTGGCATTGTTATCTAAAAACTGCGAGTCTGTTACGTTGACTTGAACATTAAACATTGCTTGATAAAACATGATAGTCAACCCTCCTCCAGATTTTACATTCTCATTATTTGAAAACCAGCAACTCGTCACACTGACCTGCATAATCTTCCCTGCACTAGTGTTAATTGCAGAATCCGCTGACATGAGCAGCATCCCACCACCACTATTGCCAGTGAAATTAGTTCTTGAGATGTGAGCATTTCCCCAGACATTGATCACCATAAGGCCCACTTCAGTGCTGTGCTTTACTGAGACCTGGTCTACTACTACATCACTACACAGAGCTATCAAAATGGAATATGAAATGACAGGGATGCTTGGTAGAACATGAATTCTACTTAGCATAATTTCTGAAGTCTTTTGATAACCCACACTGCAAGACAGTAACTGTATATTTTGGATAGTCAGCTTTGTGATGTTAACAAAAACCAAACCTCCAGAATAATGGCAAAACAGGACTGCATCCAATTCTTTTCCAAGTATAGTTACATTTGCAATATTTTCTATTATAAATAACTCGCTAATGGGATAAGATCCCTCTAATTCTAATGTACTGTCATCAGATAGGTTTCTCAGCTCTGAAGAGAGGCAACCGTAATCTCCTCTAGGGCAGCCATTCAGTGCAACCAACCCTTCCACGGAAAAGAACAAGAGCACCAATAGAGTTCCACTAACGTGCATACTAGTTAGCGACGACGAACCGAAACTGACCGCCCGCTAACTCTCACCTACTGTGCGGGACGTTTACAGGGGGCGTACAGCTAGCTCGAATATCCCTACAATAATTGCATGATATCCCCCTCCTCCGCCCCGCCCTCCCAATTATACGAAACGCATGCGTGCGAAGAACAAATTAAGGTGTGCGTCAGCATTACGACCATTGACTTCGTCGTATATCCGTCTTTTCCGGATATTCACCTCCCGGCCTGACAAAGTGTGTTTGTTTCTCTTTATTTTTAGCGAAAGACGTTATGTGCAGAACGGCTGACCCTCACCTTTGACCTCACGCAATGTCTTTGCGCGCGCTCTTGGTGCCAGCTTTCACCTTCGACCTCTGTGGAAGTTGTCCTTGATGACCCTGCAAAATTGAAGTAGATAGTGGTTGGTTGCTCGTGGCTGCATTTTGTGCTACTGGTGAGTGATGATAACGGAAGAGAGGACTACAACGGCAGGAATTCACTTGTGCTGTGTGATAACAAGTAAGTGTAAATACTCTGATGTGTATAGAATAGATAGCTAATGAATTGCATGTAGAGCTATGGTGAATGACAGTGACAAAAAACAGAGTTTTCTTTAAGCACCTCTCCCCTCCCCCTCTTGTAAAGCATGTAACTGTCTGAACTAATCATTCTGCTGCCAATTCATTGCTGAAAGTGTGGGTTATCGAATACCATTTTATATTACTGTAGTATAGTATGAGTACAAAAGCATGGGTAATGCTATTAGGGATCAATAACACTCGTAAAGCAATTGAAATTGTACTCAGAGAGTGCTATTTTGAATGCTTTATGAGTGCTATTGATCCCTAATAGCACAGGTTACACGTGCTATCACTCGCTAATAGTAGGCCAGCTTTTTTTTTTATCATTTGCACTTGTAGCTACACTGTATCAGTCACTCACTATCTTCGTATTTCAGCATTAGCTTCCTCTGGAATTTCGTGTTCAGCCTACAACTCATCCTAAAATGTTGAAAAAATTCCATCTAATATGGGTAGAGCTTCTGTGGTACACAATGACATTGTCTCCAACTAGAATCTCTCGAACTGTACGTTTTCAAGGTTAATGCTGCACGCATGCACACTTATCCATACTATTTCACTTAGCAGCTGTGGTATTTCACTTAGTTTCCGTGCTATTTCACTTAGTTACGCACTATTTCATTTCCCCGTGCGATTTCAATTGAACAGTTATTTTCCCCATACATTTTTAATGGGCAATTTCGCACCATACTATTAAATTTAGAAATTGTTAATTTGTTACCTACTGAAAACATTATGAAAGGTAGTAATGAAGCACATTCAATAACTTAACATGAACAAAGTCAAAACATGTTCCTTTTTGGTTTTCTTATCCATATACATCTTCCATGTCATCGTCAGGTAAGATTTTTTGTGATTACAAACATGGCAGTAAACACTCAGCCACTGTACCTAATAAAATTCCTCCCCCCCCCAACCTCCCTAGTACTTAGTGACATTGTGTTGTTGTTTTTCCTTTAATGTACTGGTATTTTTTTAATTAACAGTGGTATACATGATGAAAGTGGCTAAGGTATAAGGCTTAGTAGGAAAAATAAATAATACACACAAAAAAAAAGAGAATGGGGGTAATATTTTATTCTAAGTCTTGGTACAGAATTACATCTTATAAAGTATATTGCACAATTAATTTAAAATATTGATTGCTGTCTAACTTAGCTCCCCCCTGGGTGAAAAGCCGGAAGAGCCCTAATGATAGTAGGGATAATAGGGTGTATTGAACATGTCTACAATCAGTATGGGTCATGAGATCCTCAGAAGTGTATCTGAGAGTTGGCTAGAGATAAATTTATCGTAGTGACAGTGGTTAGTGTGCAGTAGTTCAATATGATGGGATTTCCTGGATATATTTGGTAGACTAGGTATAAACATACTTGATATCAAAGTTCAATTTTTTTAATAGTATCTGAAATGTTTGATTAATAAAAACATTTATGACTAGTGGTTTGAACTTTAATAATCAAGTATGAATATCATGGGATTAAAGTCAGTGGCTTCTATATTGATATCTGAACACAGCTGATGTCTTAATTTACTTGTAGGCCATAGCAATTTGAAAGTGAGTAGCTGCAGCCAATTAGTTCTCAAGATGTCTGGTTGAAGCATTTTTTTGAAGTGAAAATTCATATCAGGTGGATTTATTGAAGTTAAATGGGGAACATAAACCATTGTGACTGCATTAATGCGGCCACAAAAGTCGATCACTTTAAAGAATCATAAAAAAAAAAATACAATACTAAAGCTTCAGTCATTCTCGGCTGAAATAATTATAATACATGTAATAGCAAATGTTTCTCTTTCTTAGCAGCCAATATAGTTAATTTTTTGGACCATTTGATGAGGAGTTTACGGCTCCTTGTTTTACAACCTTCGAGGCTATTGAGCTTCTGGAGAATGGCAAATTTAGCCATGTTAGAGAAGAAGAAAGTAAGGACAGATAGTTAGCTACCCGTGCAGCCATATTCCTTAGGGTTAGAGCTGTAGAAAGTAATAATGGAGCCTCAGGGAAGCCTGCATAATCAAGCAGTACTAAGTCTAGTAGGAATTGAAGTCTGCCTATTACAGGTATTTGTAGCAATTGAAAGTGCTAGGAGTGTGAGAACAGCAAGCAAGGAAGGTTTAGTTCAGTTTATTGGAATATTAGAAGTGAATGTCATACTATTCTGTGTTGAAACCACTTTATTTACCTGTATAAAGTTGGATTTTTTTCTGTAGCCTTATTTTATACATTAAAATATGATGGGAAGAGAAATGTATTTTATTTTATCACTTTTAACCCTTTCATTCTTCAACCCTTCAGGGGTCTTTTAGAATTCAAATTTAATTTTTGAATTTCTACCACAAAGCAACCGCAATAATTCACAAACAACCAGGCATATAAAGTAGGTAGCTATAGCCTCATAACAAGCAAAATAAACTTCTAAAAGCCTGAAAATGAACCGGAACAAGTCCATCTTACAGGAAGTTTCGAGGAGACTCTGAGGAACTAACCCAATCAATTGCTCTCGATGTCTGGTAGGAAAAACTTTATTCATATTCTTCCAAAATACTAAAAGACTCTCTATAAGGCTTCATACTTTCTTTTCTGAGTGTTTGAAGTCCGTGGGCAACAAAAAAATTGGGTTCTCGGCATCCTGAACATTCTTGGTAAAAAATATTTCTCGATCTTCCATTTTCAGACAATTAAAAAAATACTTAACCTGCCCGGACAGGTTCAATATTTTTAAAAGGAAGTATAACGCCTACTTTATGTGTAAAAAAGAAATGACGGTTTAATCTAAAATATAATTTTTTTTTAAATTCAGAGAACGTGGACCTGTTCTCGCCCACATATATGCGGTTATGGCGTCGAAAGGGTTAAAAAGTCACCGATGAAGGCTCCACAGAGCTGAAACGTTTGAACTATTATTACAGATATCACAGAAATTAAAAATAAATATATTTTAGTATGAAGCTGTATATTTTTATGTATGTAGTAATAATGAATCTTTATGTAATACTTAATTTATTTTACTATCACTTCATCCTTGGTCATAACTTGTGATACCTAGTATTTTTAATCAGTGCCAAACTGAATCCTGTCATTCATTAGTAGTGTATGCCTGTGTATGTGTGTGTGCAACTAGTTTCCTGTGTAGGAACATTTGTTTTTTCTTCTATAATTGAATTATTTCGGATGTTCAATTTCTTATATGATATTTTCAATGAATGCAATTTTTTTCCTTTATGCTGGTCCACCAAATTGAGGCCCATGTGAAATATGCTCTGTCCACACATCGGGGATTTGTAACTGTTGCATTTTCTATATCTTCCGCTAAGTTTATCTAATTTAGGATAATGAATTATTTTTTTTATTATAAGGTCTATCATTTAGATAGAGCTGAGATTTCTTCCCTGTGGCTAACCTCTCAAATTAATGTTGTTGTTGTTTTATTTTTTACCACACTGTCTTGACCATCTATTTCTGCATTATACTATGTGTTCATGGATGGCCCTACATCTTGTTGTGTTACAACTGGCCAATCTAGAGGTCCAGAACCGCTGTGTTAGTGAATATGTTTAAGAGACTATGCCACTCGAACTGTTTCTAACAATTTCTTGGGGGGATTAGCTTGCAGAGTATAAGTTGAAATTTCATGATTGCATTTACTCACTTCAGTGTGTTTTCTTTTTCTATTGCTCTTCTTTGTAGTGGGATGGAGTGGGTGGAGCTGCTTTCGATGTCTCTGACTTAGACCAGCTGTGAATGATGGCTCAAGAAGTGTCAACATATGATCCTGGAGTTACCTGATACTGCTGTAATGATGGCAAGTGAGTGTTCTCTAGAGTGTGTTTGTAATATGTGACCGGATTTGGGAAAATCCGCCTAAACGCGGCAAACAATTTTTTTCAGTATCTCCGGGTAAAGCCTTATGGGTCGATTTTTTTCGAAAAATTTTTATGGCAGAAATGGATAGACACCAGTTAGCTCTAGCTTATGACGCAGTTGTAAGCTCTGGCGTGCTCTAGAACTCACACTAGGAGGCTAGAAACTCTAGCCGGTTGGACTCGTGTACGGAGAGTTGCCAAGAAATTATTGGCGGGCTTTTCACTAACAGCCGGGAAAAAACTGTAGCTAACTAATTCACTTGCTATTCTACATAATTCACGTACTCACGCAATTCTCGTCATCATAGTTTCTTAAGGAGCCCTGCATTAAGCCTTTTAGACTTCTTTCAATCCGCCTGTAACCGATTTATTCCATAGTGTCCCGGAGACACGCAGTAATAGTATACGGACACAAGGCACGCCCCCTGACCTTAGCAACGCCTTTACCGGGCGTTTTCTCGAAATCAGCAATAATAAGTTTAGCAAAAATACTGAAGTGTTGTAGTGCGTAGGGCGAAGACGGCTTGTGCTACAGCTTCCAAATTAGGAGGAAGGCATCCCAAGGCCTCGTGCAGCCTACTGGTAGAATAAATTAGAAAACTTTAGATGCCGCGTTTAGCCGGGTTTTCACAAATCCGGTCACATATAAGGAAGTATTGGTTCCAGTTGGTCTACATTGCTAGAATGTATCACCAACACTCAGAGCAATTAGTGGCTCTGGCTAGCTTGTTGTGGTCACCTAGGACACAAGTGTTTGTAGGACAATAAATATACATGCAAATGTGTATGTCAAGTTATGTAATCAGATGTCAGTGTATATGAGACCAGTACTATCACAAGATGTTGACAATCTTAGTGAGTAGTCAGTCATTCTCGGCTGAAATAATTATTGGCTGTTAGAACGAGAAAAATTTGCTATTATCTTAGTGGTTTTACCCACACTAATTAAGCCACAATTAACTACGTGATGAGTGAGAAGTTAATGGAGATGTAGCCCACCATCACATCACCCGAACCCAGGTAAAGGTCGGCAGAGGACCTGCAAATACTGCGACCATGCGGCTAAGTGGTCACATGTGGAGCAATGGCGCCCGGTCAAGCAAGTATATTAGTCCTAATAGCCACTGTTCTCAGTGCTTGTAGCCTAAGCCTAGCAGCTACCTGTTACTGCCTTGCCAGAATGGCTGATTCACCCGACACTATTAGCTCTCTAAGGATAACTGCTCATCAGTGACAATGTGATAGTGTGAGAATAAGTCCAGTACCAATAGCGTGAAGGGCAGCGTGCCCTGCATAGACACTATTAAAGGGCCCCCGGTGGACCTTCACACCTCTAGTAAAAATCTAACTACAATATGCAATAGAACCTCCTACCTATGCTCTATATAATGCCACACTGGCCATAGTGTAGTGTGACTTATGAGTCCTAACACACATCCAGCACTAGTTCATTCTCTAATCTCTCTCATCATGTAACCCCTATTTTCTCCACCTCCCTTCTCATGTAACACTCACATCAGCATAAATCTCAATTCCAGCATGCACTTGACTGATTCAGGAGTTTCTATGCTTTCGAGAAAACTGATCACTTTGACAGAGCCAATCTTGGCAATATCGTGAGAGGGTCTGGCCATTACTAAATACTGCAGATAGTTACTAATATGCAATGGACAATGATGATCATAAATTTTTGCATGAAGGTTAGAATAAGAAGAGTTGGGAGCCGGCCATGCACCCCACATCTATAACGACTATGCCTGACCATAACGAGGGTTGGCAGCATGCTCTCGTGATTTAAAGATAGCGACTGTGGGTAGAGTAACAGCATCAGAACTAGAGTCCAACTCTTAACCTAACTGCACTAGTTAAGCAAGGCAAATGAACCGGCAGCATGCCCATGTATTATCGAGCTATAGAACTCCTGTTTTCGGCTGATTACATCTGTAAGTATCTATTGTGTATGAAAGGCCATAAGCCGGGTACTGATGATTTCACAATGAGGTGGTGGCTTGATGATGTAGATCCTATATATCCAACCTGACCTACAGAAAGCTAATTATTTAGTACAGACAGTATATCTCCAGCCCCTTACTATTAAAAAAAAACAAGCCACCTCTATTTTCTTACTCTCAGGCTCACTGCCTGTGTATTCTTGCACTATCAGGCTCACGGCCGTCATTCTCAGGCTCGCTGCCTGTCTAGTCTTACGCTATCAGGCTCATATTCTCTCACTGTCAGGCTTACTGCATGTCTACTCTCACTCGCAGGCTTGCTATCTATCTATTCTCTCACTCTCACTTAGGCTCGCTGCCTGTCTATTCTCTTGCACTCACTCAGGCTTGCTGCCTATCTATTCTCACTCCATCAGGCTCGCTGCCTATCTATTCTCACTCTCACTCAGGCTTGCTGCCTATCTATTCTCACTCCATCAGGCTCGCTGCCTATCTATTCTCACTCTCACTCAGGCTCGCTGCCTGTCTATCCTCACACTATCAGGCTCACTTTCTATCTATTCCCACACTATCAGGCTCGCTGCCTGTCATCCTCACACTATCAGGCTCACTTTCTATCTATTCTCACACTATCAGGCTCGCTGCCTGTCATCCTCACATTATCAGGCTCACTTTCTATCTATTCCCACACTCATGTTACTGTGTCTATCTGTTTTCACACCCAATGCTGTTAAGGCATTCTTGCTCTTTAGCTCACCAATGTATTCGTGCGCACTCTCGGGCTCACTGCCTATCAATTCTCATTCTAGCCACCCACATATCTAGTCCCACACCCAGATATCTAGTTCCAACTATCAGGTTCGCCACCTATCTCGCACTCGTGTGCTTCCTTGCCACAGCCAGACTCATCACTGATGATGTATTGTCATGCTTGAGTAGTATTTGTTCTTGTTCTTACCCATCCTCACACTCAGACTTGCTGCCTATCTAGTTGCACATTGTCATACTCTATCTGTGCACTCTCAGACTCTCTGCCATCTGTTCTTGCACTATCAGACTTGCCTACCTAATCTCGCACTGAGGCCCAGGGCCTATCTATTCTTGCATGCACTATCAGGCTTGCTGCCTATGTAGTCTCAGGCTCACTGCCTATGTATTCTCAGGTTCACTGCCTATGTATTATCAGGCTCACATATGCATCTGCATGGCACTCACTCAATTACCCCGTCATGCGATCAGGACATGTTCCTTCTCACTTGTGTCTGTTGCTGCCTCCACCAGGCACACCGACTGTTACTATTAATAGCTAATGCCAACTTTTGAAGTTCCATGTGAATAGGGATGTGGAGCAGATAGTGCAACAGGGGAGGGATATTCTTAGTGGTTGTAACGCACAATACTTTCACACAACTGACATACCTACGCAAGACTTAACCTTCGTGGTTAGTCTAGTGGACAATGAATTTTCAAGTAAATACTGTTGCATACGGCTTATAATTGTGACAAATAGTGTATTAACTTACCACCGCCACTAACTCAAATAGAAATGGAGCTCCCACAAGTTTTTGAGTTTTAACTGCACCCGCAAAAGAATTCAAATTGGTAAATAATTCGCTTTCTAGGGTGATACTGGTAATGATCACTAAACCGGAGGATTCCTTTTAGTGAAGTTTGGGATGGGGTCGAACACGGAGCGAACACAAAAATATGTGAGGGTCAAAGTACAAATGACATACGTACGTCCACACATAATTACAAACAAACATCCCCGATTTTCAATTGTGTTACCCCTGAGAGTGTCTCACTCGCGTTTATAGGAGTAAATCTTGGAGTCACAAGCCACTTGACTATGGCAAGAGTGGTGTAGAGAGGAGTTATGGTACTGTTAGCATGTGAGGTTAGATTCTCCACCGGGTAGTGGTGTGACAGTCAGACAGACCACCTTAACGTAGCTGTCCAGGGTAGGCTGCCCTTCATTCAACATCTAATACTACTGTGTACTGCCCCTCACAGCTATTAGGGCAAGCAGCCCTTCAGCTAATCACTAAGTGTGATACGTACACTCTGCCCTCGCTCAGGTCTTCTTACCTGGGCATGTGGTCTCTCACTTATTAACGACTGCTGGGGGCACTCTCCCCTTACTCGACAACCACTACCCAGGTTGTGTTCCTGGAGTCTACTTAGACTCCAGTGTGCAGTGAAAGCAGGTGAGATTGGAGTATGCAGGACTCACCAGTCCTGGTTTACTACTCTTGTCATAATGCTCAGTTCTCAATGTGTATGCTTGTCTGTACTTACTTTCACAGGCATACAGCCTACTACCATTGGTAAGAGAGCTGTCAACCCCCTTTCCTAACCTATCACTTATAGCCTTGGGGGTATAGGCCGCCTCCTGCAGTCCTTTGGGGAGACTCCGGCAATGCAGGGCGATTAACGCTAATTGCCACTGACCTGCCGAGTCTCTCACCCCCAAGGCCACACAGGGAGGTGGGTCCAGGGTCATACCACTGCCTCATGCAAGGAACATGCGCAGACATGACCACTGGCTCACATCAGCACAGACTGCCAATGTGTAGTTTAGGAGGATGACACCAGGTAACCATAACCATACCAATAAGCTGTTCTATGTCAGTCTACCAGTAGGTAAAGGGTCTGGCAATACTAGACTATCCCATGTTGATGTCTCCCTTTCTCTCTACCCACTTTCTTCCACATCAGTTCTTTTGTTAGTTAGTGGAAGTATGTGTGCATCAAAATATGAAAGAGATCATCTATTTTGTTTACTTTGCCATTCATTAATCTTGAGCTGATGGAAGCAAATTAATTTAATATTCGAATTCCACCATGTGTTAAAAATGTTACTGCAAACATGTCTTTCAATATTCATGCTTGTATCTACATCAGCAAGGCCAATTTTTCTAGCACATTGCCCATTTTTGTGAAATAACATGTAATGTACGTGTATTACATTGAGCGACCAATAGTTTAGTTACATGTATTACAAGTGCAACATATGTAGTATTCTTCAAAATATTTGTGTAAAGATGGTTCTGATGTTTTGTACTGCTTAGAAAAGTTTAGTAGAATCTTTTGCAATCTATCTTTATTTTGCTCTACGACGTGACGATAGGGGGGCTTATTCCACAACAGTTAGTACCCTATGTGAAGTCAACAGCTTTGTTTTCGCATACTTTCATGTTTTCTCTGACAGCCAGAACAACTACAACATTACACTTTATTTCATCATTAGTATTCACGCATGCTCATTTGTTCTTATTTTCGTGTACCGTCGTGCATCGTCGATAATTCGTTTTCTGTTTCTGCTTAGTGTAGTGCGTGTATGCCAGGATCAATGTGATTTCTCGCATGAACACCTGCAAACCACAAAAAAAAACTTGCCCTTCGAGCCCACCCATACCGAATCATCTTCCTACACCACTGTTTGCATTTGCTCTTAAATTTACTACTTTTACATTGTTTGTAACAAAAGGAGTCCATCTGAATGTTTTCTGACTGGCAAGCAACACCCCCTTTTTTGTAATTAGAGCAAAGTTTAGTGAAGCCATCCAACATTTTGATGCCATTTGTACAGGATTCCCCTGATAGATGCGAGCACAATGTTGCAATCACTAGTACTCTCTGTATCACATGCACATACATGGACAACTGTGGCATGTAAATCATTGAAATGATAGTTTCAATTATTACAAATTGTGTATCAGCCCACGAGTAAGTTGTAGAGCTTTTGCTGCTATGTCTGTACAAATTAAAGTTTTTGTTGTGGGGCTCATCACACCTGGCTTCCTCGTGTACACACTCATATATTGTATACACTTACATATACATATGTGTACAGTATATAAAGTGCCATTGTGGTCTCTTTCACTCATCTTAGTAAGAGGTACTTTTCTTGTTGTTGTTTTTTTTTTTACGTTCTTACATTCATAATGTATATTTTAGTTTTCTAATTAAGCATTCCTATTAAGTTATTATTGAGACCTTTATCGAGTAGAGATAAGCAGCGTAACATCAACTGCTGTACTGTACTGTAGTGAAAACAGCATTGTGTTCCTGAAAGGAACACCAAAAAATTGGTAACATGTAATTACTTTCCCTTCTTTGTTACAGGTTGGAGATGAAAGAGTGTCCAAGGAATTGCTGTGGACGTTTCCAGTGACAATTCAATCCTTGTTTGAAGGAAAATCTACTGGAGTATTGAGGACAATTAAACCTATCACTGACACTGTCATAATCCAACTCTTTAAAAGCTTCTTCATACTGGAAATTTACAGTATTTTATTTTTATGGAATAGTTCATTAGTATTTTGTCAATGGCATTGGGAATGTTATACTAGCTTACGAGAAGTCTGCATTAATTTCAGAATAAAGTTGACTAACATAGTACTCAAGGTTCCTTCAGTTAGTGACCTCTTAGTGCTGCCTTGAGTTGTCACGTTGATCGTACTGAAGTTGTATTTAACTAGTAGTACAATGCTATGATTTACTCTAACAAAATTGGAGAAACATTCTATGAACAAATATGGGTGGGGGAGGAGATGCAGAGGAGGCGAGTGAGATGCATGGATCCAGGAAAATTACTTGTGTGCTGCTCTCACTGTCGCTACAAGATACTCTAGATACATACACGTGTAGATTACTCCATGAACTTTATGGAGTTGTGGTCTGTCGACTTAAGAATATGTGTCACACAGTATAACATTAGCTTCAACTTTTAGAATAAGCAGTCACGTCCAAAATTGAAGCCACACCCTTTGTTGTGTGAACAAGTATTATTATTAAGTTGCAAAATACAGCTATTTTTCCAAGTGATCATGTACTTCAGCATGATTGAGGTGGGTCTGTTGGCTCTGCACCGCAGAGATGGTCACCGAAGCCCAGTCAGCCATTTGCGCATGCGCGCGTACCACATAACGTCGTCCGCCATTTTAGCGCAGCGGGGAGTTAGAAGTCTTTTACCTAGAATACCAGCATGTCTAAAAGTGCGGAAGGAAATAGACTAACAAACCTTAGGAACACAGTGAAGTCTTTTCTCAAGGAAAGTTTGTAGGAGTCACCACAGATTATTGGGAGTGTTCTCACAACTGGGGTAACCTAGTCTCGCGGCGCCCGACCCTTTACCTATTTTATATCAATAAAAGAGGTAAAGGGTCGAGCGCCGCGAGACTAGGGGTAACCAGTGATGGTTCGCCGGTGGAGCATGCACCTTGTGCTGATGACAATGCTATATTTGATGAGGTTGGCCATTGACGCTGCATTGTAACGAGAGGCATAGATTGGTTACTATTGATATTGCCTCTTCCAGGGTTACTTCTCTTTTGTGGGATCTAATGCCAGCATCTATGTTCGTTCTGTGACAGTTCGTGGGTCTAGTGTCAAGTCTCCGTCTGAACTGGGTGTGTGTTGTGCACATGTGTTTTTAATTGTCTTTACTGTGCTCTAATTCTAAGGTGATAAATGTGATTGCAGGGACTAGTGAGTTCAAATTGAAACTGGAAGTGAACCCCAAGTGTGGTGAGGATCCAACCCTGTGTCCCTGTCCAGATGACTCCCACTGTCCAAAGGTCATTACCAGTGGTAAGATTAACAATGTAGAATCATTTTTAGTATACTTATCAGGTTGTTGTTCTATCTAAAGTGTTGGAATGTTTGTTGATGCTGTTATTGTTTGTTTTATACTCACTACTATCTTTGGACCACTCTTATGTCAAATTTTTTTAATTTGTATTTATTTTTTTTACAGCCAAACCTGAGCCCAGAGCGAGTTTCTCAACAGGTGGTGTGGTTGCTGGTGTTCTTATTCCAATTATCATCATAGCAATATTGTTATTGGTGGTTATTGCTGTCTTGGTTACTGTGTAAGTACACCAATAGTCCAATGAGGCAGCACATGTAAA
>WLWD01002635.1_pt1 | contig 31482 bp, 21 predicted proteins | sample 6712731 | NCBI WGS metagenome assembly WLWD01 (sample SAMN12718690, study PRJNA576275) | sponge metagenome | isolation source: marine sponge | host: Mycale hentscheli | place: New Zealand: South Island, Marlborough, Capsize Point | collected 2014-11-01
TGGATCAGAATCCCAGCTACGTATAGTGTGTGCAACTATTTCATTTGGGTTAGGAGTCGATTGTCGCGATGTAAGGCAAGTAATTCATTTGGGGTCACCCGAAGACATAGATGCCTATATTCAAGAAACTGGTAGGGGTGGAAGAGATGGAAAGCACTCGTTAGCTTTACTCTTAAGCCACAAGCGAGGAGGGAAATTTGTGTGCGAGAAACTGATCAATGCTACAATACGAGAATAATAGCACTATTTGCAGACGAAACTTATTATTTCAAAATATAGACAATTACAAACCATTTCAAACTGATTACAAGTGCATGTGTTGTGATGTTTGTAAGCGTGTTTGTCAATGTGGATCTTGTTTTGATAATCAAAAATCATTTGTGTATTTGTAATATTGTCAATTCATTAATTACATTAAAATTTTACATGTCCCTGGATCCAATCAATAATCACAGCTGAAGGTTTCGCATGCAGAATATTCCTTGGATTGGGGAAAGATGGGTAATACCTGCCAGTAATTTCAGTGAAAATAGACATTTCTTGTAACTCTTTTAGAATAATGTTCATGTCAGCTCTTGAGTTCGGCACATTGTGAGCAGAAGAACCACTATCTGAAATTTTGTTGTCTGCATCAAAAGTGTCCATTACTGCTGATATTGTTCCAAGGGCCTCTGCTACTCGCTGAATGCACTGGGGTGTCTTGTTTGCACCAAGGCTCTTAACAGCTGATTTACAAATACGTATCTGGTGCTCACAATGAAGATCATTGGGAATGTTTTTCCCAGGACAACCATGTACGTTAATGAATCTTGTCCATATAAATTCCATTGCTTGGCGCTTAGATAAAATATAATCATAGTTGAGAAGAAAATTTAGGGTCTCGTTTGCATAGTTTTTTCTTCCCGAGTTTTGAAAAATAGGCAGCATATACCTGTAGCAACGCAAAACTCGATCACCATCTCCTTCCTTGATGGCATCTCGGAATTCCAGATAAAACAATCCAAAACTCAATGCTTGCTTCGCATACAAGTAAATCCTGTCATCTTGACGAGAAGAAGAGCTTTGAGGGTCCGATGCAGAAGAGTTGTACGTAAATGAGAAAAATGTCTTCATGAAATCATCTATAATATGATTTAAGACTTTCCCTCTCTCACATTCAGGCTCCATCCAAATATCTGTACCTTTGGGAGCATAATTTGTAGTTGGAATTTCATGCATTTCTGACATACCCAGCATTTTCATGGCAGCAGCAACTATAAGACACTCTACAACCAAAACGATAAAATCATCACATGCGTCAAAACTCTCAATCGGCACTTTGACCACATTACTGCGATTAATAGTGTTTCGAAGTTGATAAAGTGTCCCATGTTCAGTGACTGACTTGGCCGAATAATAGTACTTCCAGAGAACCTATACAGAAAAAGATAATATTAATCTCATCTACTATCTATACGTTCTGTTTACTTATCTTACCCCCAATAAATTTGCCTTTGTATGCCAATCCTCCAAAGTAGGAATGAGACCTTCTAGCCGCTTTGATGGTGTTTCACCATTAAGTTTAGCCTTTATAGCTGACTTGGCTCTAGCTGCAGTCATCTGATCTCCACCAATAATTACTTTGTGCATCCTTTCATTCACCACTTCTACTCTGTCAGCCTCGCCAACAGCTACTTCTTCAGTCCATGAGACAGACGGAACAAACTGGTGTAAATGAGCCATTATATCTACCATATCTCCTCCTTTTGCTTCATTTTTTAATAGGACACCAAGAGGAATCTGTAGTACATACATACATGCATATATATACATACATACATACGTATGTACGTGCGTGCATGCATACATACATATACATACATACATACATACATACATACATACATACATACATACATACATACATTATACATACATACATTTAATACACACGCTTTTTGGAATTTAACACTTAAACAATATCCTGACACAACAACACATAATTAACTGATGTCTCTGCACACTCATGTAAAGCTAGTATGAATAAAGCTTACCACTTCTGATTTGCTGCTCATTTCGTTGTAATAACGATGCTTAATATGCCAATCAACAAGACCATCAAAAGTCATTCCAAAATAAGGAAGATGAGTGCATAGTATCCTGGATATCAGTATGGAAATGTTGGCCTTCAAGGATTGGTCGTCATGTGGTGTCGGCAACAATGACTTAGCAACTGATCTAACATCTAAACATGAATTATCAATTCTAACATCAGATAGAGCACTAAAATCTATTCTGTTTAGGACACCATACGAGTAGAAATAGTGCAGCGACTCAGTCTGTCTGTCTGAACGCATGTGACGTCTTCGAACATTTTTATCTAAATTGTCCCCACACAAACGAAACCCGTTCCATGCTGGCTTGCTGTATTCTTTTTGTATTAGAAGAGATCTTTCCAATACTTCTGGTGGTCTTGCAATCTGCAATTCTTGAGATACAAGAGAATCCTCAGTCATGTTATCAAGAGCAAAATCATCTGATGTGCAGCTCTCATCACTAGAAGAGAACATTTCATCTGTGTTAATATCATTCTCTTCTTGCTCAGACATTTCTTCTTCAGACTCAGACTCTGATTCAGTGTCTGATTCAGTGCCCGATTCAGAAGAATCAAAGATGCAAAATGTTGCACTGTCAAATTCTTCTCCCTGTTCTCCTTGTGTTTCCTACATATTGACGATAATATTAAGGTTTTAAAAATTACAGCCAAGGTCATATCCAGGGAGTGGGGAAGGGGGACTTATGCATCTCTCCCAATTATCTAGCTATATTATTTTAGTCCCCTTCCTTTGTATAAACTTTATCATCACTTACAGCTTCAACATCAGTAGGCAGAGATGGCAACAGTGAGTCCCTCCATTCCCTGACAGGCTTGTCATAATCTTTTCCCAAGTCCTTCACCATCCTTATTGTTGTTTTGTGAGAAACTGACAGGAATATTTTCTGCAACCTCTCATACACCTACCCGAACAGTATAATTAATTTGAATCATCATAAAAACATTTTTCTTACCTGTTTGCCACTATGTCCTGCATACAGTAACAATGCTATGATTTTGTGAACTAAATTCATTCGGCAATACCTGTATTTCAACAAAATTGCAAAACACATACCAATAGCTGCCACCCGATTTGACCGGGGTTGCTTGGTTTTTGTACATGCCATAAGTATTTGATACATCAGTGGAGCATTGCATTCAATCTCTGAAATAAATACTTTCCATTTGAACTCCTTCATAGCATTACAATCTCTCTGGAGTACTGAATTTACTTCAACTGAACACAACATCTTCATCTCACTATGTATCAAACGTGCAACTTTCTGCATAATGTATTCCCTTATTCTGGGATCAGCAAAGCACTGATCAGCAACACCTTTCTTATGCCCTCTTGCGGCTGCTTTGCTGATGTGTCTTCTGTGCGGTGTTTGCAGTTGATATTGCTTTATACCTGATTTGTTGCCAATAGCCACCTACAAAATCAAACAGCTTTAGTCATAATTTTATACGTGTAAAGTAATAAGATACATCAACCTTTACTTTCTTTCCTCATCCATGTGGATGTTAATCAGCATAGCTAATTGCACCATGTGGACTAATTACCTACTTATAACATTTCATATTCTTTGCTCCATTTAGTGCACATATTGGTGGAACTACACACACATACACAGCATGCACACATACACATACACAGCATGCACACACATACACAGCATGCACACACACACATACACAGCATGCACACACACACATACACAGCATGCACACACACAGACATAAACACACCACACCTATGAATGCCAAGAGGCAGGACTTTGTAATGGAAAGTGGTTAGCTATTGGGGAGTGGTTAGCTATGCACCTCTGTGGGAAACTTGCTGGACATGTCAAAAGCTTAACAGAATTTAAGACATTAACACGCTTTTGAAGTAACTAACTCATTCACCATGTTTATAGATAACAGAAGTGCTTCTGTAAAATCAGCCAGCTAAGGCTAGTACACCACACACACACACACACACACACACACACACACACACATACACACACACACACACACATTTACACACACAAATTAAAAAAGTAAATTCTTTTGATACCACCCTGCACTAGCAGGCACTGTGAGCTGTGCAAAAAAGCTCGGCTAGGAACTCACAAGCTTTCCTCATAGCAAGTGATGTGCTGGTGGGAGGCTGAAAAAATAGAAAAAGCCAGATGAAGTGTGGTAGTGGGAAAGGCGGGGACACAACCACACAACCACCACACACACACACGCACATACACACTGAGTTCGACTCTGCGCTCAGCTAATTCAGGTTTTATGTGAGTCAAGGAGATTAAAATACGGATTACCAATATCAAAAACATTTTTTGCTTTTTCAAATTATCACAATACAAGTTCACAAATTAACTCATTGACTACTGAATACCAGGAGGCTGATTTTACAAAAATATGTACAAAGGTCATTAAAATATTAATAAAGACTCTAATAAAGGCAAGTAAATACATATGCTTCTGAAGTAAAGCTGCACTTGCCCTATTGAAGGTTTCTAATAGTCTAAACAGGCCACACCTACTATTATAAAAGGCCACACACACCTACTTTAATTACATCCGAATTTTATTGCACTCTAACATTTCTCTATACTTCTTGTTGTATCTTGGGCATAGAATGAGGTAGATAAAAAAAAAAAAATTGTGATTCAGAACAAACTATTGACTTCATTGGTTCCAATTGAAAAAGCTTTATCATTTACACCAACCAAGAAATAAATCAAACATTAGGAATAATAAAATGATGAAAAAATGGTTACAAGGATGTGAAACTTCTCAAAACAAACACCAATGCACATGTGCCTCCTCCCACCACCAGATTCTGGATTTGCTCTAGCTAATAAAAGAGACTTGGTTAGCTGTTCCACTAACATTATATGGAACTGCTGATTGGTCTTGATTCCAGAATCAAGATTATTTTGTCTGAACATAATAGATAAGTTCAAGATGCAACACACACACATGCTCACACATGTACACATACACACAGTTACTAATTCAATATCTGATCATCTTCACTGTCTTGCTGTTCATCCTCACTGAGACATTCTTGCTCTAGCTCAGCTAAACTCTCATCTAGAAGCAGGTGAACTTCTTTAGCGGTGAATACAGCCTTAGTTGCCATACTAGAAGTCAAGGCTCCACTTTCTAAAGTGATAACTTCACAATAGAAGGAGCTATAGAGCTAGCAAAGACTTCAGAATAATTTCCTGTTCAATGACAGCTTTGTTGCCTTGGTTGCACAATTGGTAGCTAGGGTAAAAAAATGAAATTTGACCACAGTATTTTGTGGGTCAATTTGACCCACCATAGGAGCAAAGATCACATTTTCATTAGAGGTGATTTACTGCATATTAAAGTTATGGCCTCTAATTAGCTCCATTACACCGCTTACAATTAACTAATTCATAATAGTCATGAATACTACTTACAGCTACTGGAGGTGAACTTGAATCAATAGTTTGAACTTCCACTCTATATTTTCGTGCTGCCATGACATTACTTTCATTGCTTCTTTTTCTGCTCGGTGTACCAGGATGATCAGAAATTGAACTTCTGTTAGCTTCCTTCAAATTTTCCAAGCTCATTCTTACTTCAGACAAAAGCTTAGCTAATTTCTCATACTTTCTAAAGCAGTGGCGACACATTACTGCCTCTTGCTTCTCTACGCTTTCAGTAAGTTCTCTCCAAACTTCTAACACTCTCTCACTAGAATTGTCACTTGAGTGAGATCCATGCATCCTCCTTCTGTCCTTGGGTAGTTTGGAAAGATTTAACCCACAGCCTATGCAGGCAACTACATCTACTGCAAAGGAGCATCTTTGGGATTCTTCCATTTTGCAGAACAACAACTATAGCTCAGCATCTTTTAAACCACGCATGCGCACATATTTATGTGATAATTTTATGCTTTCATTTTTGGATCAGTATTTTTGTTTAGCTTTATTGGTGCAAGCCGGATGCTTCACATTGCCACAGACGCGCGCTACTGGAGGCCAGTAAACCTCTGCGGTAAACTTTTAAAATTAGTGGTTAGCGCCAGAATCTGGCGCTAGAACTGGTCATTAGTACTACTGTCCCCAGACCCTTTCCTCCCCCATTCCCCAATATAGAAGAGGTAAAGGGTCGGCTACGCCAGACTAGGCCAGTGTGACTTGCTGAAACTTTAGCTTCAAATGTAATCGAGAAAATCACCCGGTGATCGCGTTTCTGGAGGCGGACGGGCTCTGTTGAGTCGTTTCCCTGTGAACACACTGTATACTGACATGCCACCTGGTTCAGGCACTTTTCAATTCAAATGTGGTTAAAAAACCTGGCACTTTTTTTTTAATCACTTGAACCGAAAAATGCCTACAGCCACACCTCTCTCCGACCTACTGCCTTTCCACCCACGTAGTGAGCTCCTTTTTGCGTTTGGGAAGCCTTAGTACAGAGCATGGTTGGATGATAGCTGCGATAGCGATGAGCTGCCGACTTCGGAGGAAGGGTAGAAGTTAGGGTGAGGGGGAAAGCATTTAGTGCTGCTCAGACTCCCCGTTTGAATGCTCTAGATGGCAGGTGCGTGTTTCAGTGAAGCGTTATGCCTGTGGTGTTGGCAGAAGCTGCTGATTATGCTGGCTTAACTGTGCAACAAGTAGCAGTGAGTTACCAAGATGTGGCATAGTATAGAGTGGCTATATTATTTATTTGGTCTAGGATTGTATGGAAAAGGAATAGGTTATAGTTAAAGCATGAGCGCTTAGTTTCTAGTCGATTTATTGCACGACAGCCCGAGGGCCGTAGGCCCGAGGACTGAGTGCGATAAATGTACTAGGCACTAAGCGCTCATGCTTTAACTAGTTTAAATACCGGGCAAGTGTTATTGCACACTTGCCAAGTTATTACACCTGACAACAATATAGCAACGGTATTTAATACAACATACAGCATGCCAGAAACACTGAATCAGTGAAGATACTTTTGACGTCCTAGCAGAATTTTCAACAGGAATAGGCAAATGAAATGGTTAGGTGAATTGATATTTAATAATGCAATTTAAGATGTTTTTTTTTTGTTTTTTGTTTGTTTTTTGATTTTTTTTTGCGCAAGAAGGGACAGGGTGGTGTGATCCAGGGCTCCGCTAGAGTAGTTTGTATTACAGAGATTTATGGAATAGTCGGGTCATCAAACTATTTCCCCCTCAAAACAACAATATTTTAATGTATCTGCAACCATTAACTATGGTACAAAATAGTTTAACCACGGCGGCAAACTATTGCTAGATTGTCGCCCCCTCCCTGGGGCTTCCTCCTTGGATCGGGTTGGTTATCAGCGATAATTCCTCAAACGCATGGTTTAACTATTACATATGATGTATATAATAATTAAACCATTGGTTTGAAGAATTATCGCTCCAGCCCGGTGAGGGTGTTAATCTAGTGATAATTCTGAATTTCCGTGGTTTAACTATTTCATTCCACGGTTACCATTTCATACTGTGTTAACGACCAAATGATAGCATATTTTGATGGGAAAATTGGTCCAACATTAACAATTATAGCAGCGAGGGTAAAACATGTATTGTATAATGAGAAGTATAGAGTGAACTGACAAGTGTTGTAGTAATCATATATTTACTCGCTCGCCATGCATTTGCGCTATTCGAGCGCACCACTAGTATTATAAGTGGCTGGCATTTTTCAGTCGGACCAGCTCACTCACCGTTGTGCAGAAGCACATCATTAGTACTACATTAGCTGTGGTTGGATAAGTACGGATACTGACGTATGTGTAACAATGAGGAGTTAAAAATGATATACAGTGTAACGCAGTAACAAGGTGATATGTGAAAGTGATATAATACACATGTACAGATACAAAAGAATTGTGGAGGCTAGCTAGTATAAATGTGGAATGATAGTGAAATGACTAGCTAGTATTGACAAGTGGAATATTTAGCTCTGGCTTTGGTCTTCAACACAATACAATATATTTGCAGAGAGCATTGGCTGTCGCAGTTGAAACAATACAAATTTTGAGGTGTGTAAGGAAAAACTTAACACACACAAACACACATACACACACATGCACACACATGCACACACAGAAAGAGCCATATATGCACAGACACACATACAATGCCAACAGATGAAAATGTATTGGAGGATGTTATACAATTATTTATTTATTTATTTATTTATTTATTTATTTATTTATTTATTTATTTATTTATTTATTTATTTATTTATTTATTTATTTATTAATGTTTTACTTTTTTAGGAGTACTTCAAATTTTTGGTAATGGCTTGGGAGAGACGGAACTTAATCAAGAAGAAGTAGACTGTTAGCTTGAAAGAAGAAGGTCAACCATTTATATATAATACTTATAGCATGAGTCAGAGTACAATATGGGAAAATATTTTACGAGCACGCAAAATATTTTCACGAGCCAAAGGCGAGTGAAAATGTGGCGTGAGAGTAAAATATCATTCCCATATTGTACGACGAGTGTGATAAGTGATTTATTGCTTCTTTGAAATTTTTGTCAACCGGTTACAATACAATTTTCATTGATTTTACTCGCTATGCGCGTGCTACAAGGAGCGTACAATATAAACCGTACAATATGGGAGAATACAGAATGCTCGCGTGATGCGGAAATATTCAAGTAAAAATATCAAAGCTGCAATAAATCATATTATAGTAGATAAGATATGTATTGTTTTATAAAAGTGTTACAGTAGGTCCCATGAATGATTTTGAATTTCATTTTGTGGAAGAACTGTAAATAGGGTGCAGTCAGCCATTGATTCGTTGTGTTTATTAAACTTTGTGTGCATGCATGACAGGGTTCTAGTTGTTGTCCTGTCTGTTTGTGTGTCTGTATGTCTGTCACGCTGTGATTTTAGAGATACTGACAATTAACCGTTGATTTAGGTAGGAATTTACTCAGTAATATCTTTTATTGTGTTACTTTCAAATTTGGGCTGTTTTTTTAATTTATATTTTTATTTTTAAAAAAAATTTATTATATTTTTTTTAGAAAACGCGAAACTATCAGCTCCGCGTGTACTAGCATTAGCAGGTAACTCCCCTTTTTGTCATGTTGTAATCACGTGAACTAATAATTAACCCTCAGCGTGCATGCGCGAGAGGGTTACAGTACTCGATTTGTCTGTTAGTCAGTTATTTAAATTTTTTAGGAACGGGGGTTCCTGTGGACCTATGCAGTGGCTGGGATTTTACAAGTCAGAGTTTTTTGGCCGGAGAGGACCCTCGCCTGTGAACTACACTATATGTGCACCACATTAACAATTTCAGTTTTGTAACATTTCTCCCTTCCTCCATACTCTCTTCTCGTATCCCCCTTCTCTTGTATCCTCCTTCCCAGAAACATTGTAAGTTTTATAACATCACATCCTGGTTGGACTCTATGCCATTGCCATTTTATAATACTAAAAACTTAGTAGTGGTCAATAATAGATGCAATATACATTTTGATGAAATCATTATCGGTCGTAGATAAACTTATTACTGTGACTTATCATAGGCCGCCAATAATTGACCAGAACTTTTACACTCACACACAATATATCTTCTTTCTTGTGACAGAGTTTCCACCTAAGTAAGCCCTGAAGTTTGAACTTTCATTTGAGTGGCGGAACTCTTTGCAGATAAATCCGTGAGATGTAGTGGACTCCCTTGAATTATGTTCTTGGTGACGCAATCATTCCATATGCCGTATGAGGACTACCATGCAGCAGTTAGCAGCACCAGTGAAACCTCTGATAGTGAACTATCTATCACCTCTTATAGTGAATTTTCCGTTTGGACCTACTCACTCTCAGTAGAAAATGTATGGCCTATCCTCCCTTAAAGCAATCATCTTAATATTTTATTTCTGTAACAATAACTAAAGCGATGCATACTATTAATATAAACAACTTCCGAAGGCAAACAACCCGTGACTTGTGAACTGATAGTCTGGCCCCAAATTGTTCTCACTTTGGAGGTTCCACTATACTGATTTAATATGCACATTTCTGAGAACTCTTGGGATTTTATCTGACCCCAGCATCAGTTGGGCATCACCTCCTACAAATACATGAACTGTGCAATGATGCTCCCATGCATCACAGATCTTTGCCCCCACTAACTGGCCTTTATTAATATTATAATATTTGTGCCGTTTCTACAACATCATTCAATGTGAGCCAAAAATATTGATGACATTTTACATTAACAACATGACCATTGTTTCTTTACAATAATATGTTCGTCCTGCATGAACAATCCCAAAATCAGATAGCTATCCAGAAATTCCACTCATCAATAGACACATCCTGCCGTGATCCCAGACATGAATTGGTTGCCGCTGTCCTGGAGTGATCCCAGATACTGCCACTGTCCTGGAGTGATCCCAGATACTGCCACTGTCCTGGAGTGATCCCAGATACTGCCACTGTCCTGGAGTGATCCCAGATACTGCCACTGTCCTGGAGTGATCCCAGATACTGCCACTGTCTTAATGTGACATACCAATTTTTGACAAGCCTCAACTGATGGTGTACTTTCTCTAAAGACGACAAAAAATAAATACAACTAAAATATATCGAAAACAACAACCCCCCCCCGCCCCCCCCCCAAAAAACCCAAAAAACAAAAAAACAAAAAAAAACAAAAAAACAAAAAACAAAACTGAAACAAACAACAACAACAAAAACACCAACAACAAACATGGCACCCTAAATACATCATCTTGAAATACAAATCATTTAAAACAAAAAGATTAATTAATTTAATAGGCATGCTTGTGAGTGTGGTCTGTAATTGGAATGTTGGGAACTATATTAAACGAAGATGTCACATTTATAATTCAATGCTATTCTCCGTACACGAAATCTAAAAAAAGTAGCCGTGCGAAGAGAACCCTCCATTATAGCTCACTATCCTTTCAAGTCGATCCACACCACGTTTACAACGAGTGCCCTAACTAAACAAACAGCTATACGTAATCATTTTTGCGAGTAATACTCGAGTCCATCTATCAATGCCCTGTGTATGTACCAAAGTATGAACCCTCAGGATAGTATCTTGCAGAACTCTGATAGCACACTATATATATTTTGCAGTTGAATTTAGCTGCGTCAATGGCAAACAGTACTTTTCTTTATTCTCTATTTAGAGCCCGTCATTTGTTGTTGTTGATGTTTTTTTTTTTTGGTGTTTGTTTATTGTTTTGTCTTCTGTTAAGATGCTCATGACTTATATGTGACACTGTTTCCAAGCGTTTGTGTGCGCTATAAGTTGCTATAATGCATACTAAAATAGTCTCCGGGAAGGCGGTGACAAAAACTGTCAGCCGCCATTTTCCACTTATCATGAAATATGTCTCCGGCTATGCCCTTTTATACGCGACCTTCACGTTTAAGGAGGGAGGGGGTGGGAGGGGAGAAGTGTGGTTAGAGAGTGTGTGACACATTTACATATAACAAAGTCACTTCAAAATTTGCACTGCCCCGACTTTATTTGCTGGTCTATTAATGTACCCTTTCAAGCACACCACTCGCCTCTTCCTGGCCAGTGCTTTAGTAGTGAGTGTGGTGAAGGAGGTGAGAGCAGCATATCAAAACCAATTAACTAATACCAACTAATAATAATAACAAGAACAAAAAATAACAACAAAAACAAAAATAGTAATAATAACGACAATAATAATAATAATAATAAATAAATAAAATTAATAATAAGTAGCAAGTTCTCCACACGATGGCGCTTGATGTAACAAGTTTTGTAAATTAGGAATGCACACACTTTTATCTCTTATATTCTCTACCACTTGGTTTAGTTACATCATTTTCCCTCTCCTGCTCCCTTTCTTCTTGAGTAATGGATTCCCTTCTGCTCCTTCGTCTGTACCTCTTCCTGATTCTCAGTCTCACTGAACTTCAATCCGTGATTGTGGACTTTGCCTTCCCTGTTGAATCCTCACTTGTTCTTAGCTACACACAAGTCGTCGTTTCCTTAACCCATTCACAGGCATAAGCGCATATGGTGCCGATTGTTCAGTTGACACTTCTCTGATTTAAAAAAAAAAAGATTATCCAATGTAATGTTCTAGTTTTTTTTTGTTTTTACATTGCTGTGATGTAGCACTTCCTGTATTTGAAATGAAAGCATCAGTATTCTGTTTTTTAGAATTTATTTAAGAAAACCATTATGGCTGCCGGAACACTTACCTTTGAACATCGGTCTGCCCAAATTTATTTTTATGGTACGAGGCTCTGAAGCTCAGAGTTTAGTAGCTAGAAAGTGAACAAGCTGTGCACTGTGTTTGAACTCCGTAACAGCGTCATGACTGTCTGTAATAGAATTTAAGATCGAACCGTCAGTAAAAGGTAAGTCGAATTATTAGCTTTTCTCTGTTTGGACTATGTAACTTATTTTTTTGGATACTAGAAAATACTTTTGTGTTAACTTGCTTTAAAACTTCTAGTTGATCGTCTTTACAGGAAAAAAATAAAAATTTTAAAAAATCATGAAATTATCAAATTACCACATTGGTCGTCATAAATCTGCTGGTGAAAGGATTAATTGCCTCTACTGAATGATAGTGTAACCATTTCCTTGTCAATTTGATGACGACCAGTTGGTAACATGAAAAATGTATGAATATTTTATTTTTTATTTCTTTTCTGTAAAGGCATTTCAGCAAGAATCGAAAGTTTTAAGCACACCAACACCAGACTCTTTACTATTACGCAAAAGAAGTAATGTTGGAGTGAGTGAGTAAGATGGCATGATCAAGGAACAAGCAAGCAAGGGACAAACATAGGCCAGATGACACAAACAGTAAACAATTAATTAACACATGACTGTATTATGAGAACAAACATGCATTCACACTTCATTAACCCTCAGCGCGCATGCGCGAGAGGGTTTTAGTATTCATCCTGTCTGTTTGTCTGTCTGTTTGTCTGTCTGTTTGTCTGTTTGCTTTTATTGTGCTACTTTTTTTAATTTTGGGCTAATCGTTGAGAAAACACGAATTTCCAGCTCTGTGGTAGGTACCAGCTTTTATGGGCAATGCCCCCTAGCGTCACATCATAAACATGTGAGCAAATAATTTCTTGCAGCCAGCGGTGTAGTTTGATGTATGCTCAGGGAAGTTAACGGAGTTGAAAGAAGTGAAGTTTAGCGTTGAAAATGTATACTGGTGAGCGTTTCTGGCTAGTTTAGCTTCTTCTCTTATGAAGACAGCGTTTCCATGTACCATTTTCATTGGTCGAGCTATTTTGATGCCTCATTAAAATAGCTAACAGATTGCTTTTTCTTTTGGAAGGAGATTATATTGTAATAGCTAGGTAGTGCTTAATAGCGCTGAGGGTTCACACCTTTGGTGCCTCATTCACACATTATCTTCACACAAACACGTCCCTTGAACTGAGCTATAGTATACAGTGGACTGACCCAGCTCAGTCCAGGACTGACCCAGCTCAGTCCACTACAGCATACAATGGACTGACCCAGCTCAGTCCAGTACAGCATACAGTGGACTGACCCAGCTCAGTCCACTACAGCATACAGTGGACTGACCCAGCTCAGTCCAGTACAGCATACAGTGGACTGACCCAGCTCAGTCCACTACAGCATACAGTGGACTGACCCAGCTCAGTCCACTGTTCGTGTAGCAATTTAAAACCTGGGCATAAACTTGGTACGTGGACGTTTATATATATCAGAGAAATGGACAGAGTGGGCGCTTTTGTGATAGTGGGTGCTTACCCTGTAGACTGCAATAATAATGAAGCACCAAAGGTGCGAACCCTCAGCGCTATTAAACACTACCTAGCTATTGCAATATAATCTCAATGAAAATGGTACATGGAAACGCTGACTTCATAAGAGAAGAAGCTAAACTAGCCAGAAACACTCAGCATTTTCAATGCAAAACTTCACTTCTTTCAACAACTTCCCTGAGCATAAATCAAACTACACCGCTGGCTGCAAGAAATTATTTGCTCACGTGATTATGACGTGACGCTAGGGGGCGTTGCCCATAAAAGCTGGTACTTACCGCGGAGCTGAAAGCTTCACGTTTTCTCAACGATTAGCCCTAAATTAAAAAAGTAGCACAATAAAAGGTCCTAAATCTTCGTCCTGAGTAAGTTCATATCTAAATCAACTGTTAATTGTCAGTAATTTCCAAAATCAGAGTATGACAGACAGACAAACAGACAGGACAATTACTATAACCCTCTCGTGCATGCGCGCTGAGGGTTAATAATTGGCAAGCAAGTGAAGCTAGTGAGTTCAGCTGCCTTTAATTCTTGTGCCAACATCGTAAGAATCCTAATGAATTAAATTTTGTGCCTATAAAAGCTGGCTATCCTTGGGGTAATGTGAGGACTTGAAATTTAGTTTACCTTGTCGATCAACAACACAGTCGGACTATGAGACCTATCATAAGACTGCACTACCATATTAGTGTCATTACACAGCAAGCACCATGGAGTGCACTTTGACCTCAAGAGTGCTGTTAAGTTTCAACTTGCAGTGTGAGTGTGAAGCTAGAGGTGAGAAACCAAAAAATATACCCATTCATTCAATGACATTGTTTTACCTAACCGTTTAAGCTCATGAATTATTCATGAATAAACACTGTTTTTGTTGTTGCTACTATCATCAGGTGATACGCGAAAGTGATATAAATGCATGTACAAATACGGAACAAATTTTGCATGCTAGATAAGTATAAATGTGGAATGATGGTGAAATGATAACTAAGAATATTGACAAGTGGAAGGAGCTTTGGCTTTGGTCTTCAACACAACACAATACATTTACAGAGAGCTTTGGCTGTGCTGTCGCAATTGAAACAATACAGCAATTGATGAGGTGCGTATGGGAAACTGCACTCACATATACACATACAGACACATGTATGCACGTCAAAGCGGTGTTTCAATAAACAGCTGCTAGGGACAAAGCTGTTTGTATAATTGGCAAGTGAGCAAAGCAAGCAAGACACTTACAGGAGTAACACAATTGAAAATCGAGAATATTTGTTTATTGGCGAGCGAGCGAGACACTTACAGGGGTAAAAATGAAAAAATCGGGGATGTTTATTTATTTGTATATATGTTTGGACGTACGTATGTCATTTTGTACTTTGACCCTCGCGTTTTTGTGTTAGTTATGTGTTCGACCCCGTCCCAAATTGCACTAAACAGAATCCTCTGGTTTATCGATCAGTACCCGTATCACCCTAGAAATTGAATTGTTTACCGTTTTGAATTCTTTTGCGGGTGCAGTTAAAACTTGAAAACTTAAGGGACTTCCATTTCTATTCAGTTAGTGGCGGTGGTAAGTCAATGCGCTCTTTGTCATGGTTATAAGCCGTGCGCAACAGTATTTACTTGAAAATACATTGTCCACTAGACTACCGCTAAGGTAAGTCTGTGTAGGTGCATGTCCAGTTGTGTCAAAATATTGTGTGTTACAACCACTACTTAGCTAAAGAATATTACAAAGAAAACGTTTAAATAACGTGTATTGTTTTGTTGTTGTTATTTTCCTTCAATTCAAGCAGTTGCAGAGAGTTTGTAACTATGGCACTGAAATCCCTTTACCTTGTATGCGAAATTAAAAAACTGGAACTTATTTTCAGTAGCTTCAGTGTTAGAAGTCAAAATCATTCATATAAAAATAGTATAGTCTTTAGGCTCGCTCGCCATTTTGTGCTCAAGCACATCACTAGTATATGTTTGGATGTACATACGTATGTCATTTTGTACTTTGACCCTGGCATTTTTGTGTTAGTTCGGTTGCCAGTCCCGTCCCAAACTTTACTAAACAGAATCTTCTGGTTTATCAATCATTACCCGCCGTATCATCCTAGAAATACTAAAGAATATAACAAAGAAAACGTTGAAATAACATGACTTGTTTTTTAGCTGCGGCAAGTGGTTGATTGAATCCCCTTTACCCTATACACGTAATTTAAAACTCGAACTTTTCTTTTTTAATAGCTTGAGTGTTAGAATTTAAAATCAATCTCTTAACAGTAGTGTAGTTTTAGGCTCGCTTGCCATTTATGCTCAAGCACATCACTAGTAGTATTACTGGTAGTGCTAGAGCACTATAATAGTAAGTGAGATAGCTCAGCTATATTTTTGGATTTAATGACATTAAATTCTCAAAAAATTTTAATTTTAATCCATAGATCAATACCCTAAATAACATTTAGTAGAAGGCAATTAATTGCATTAACTAAAAGCAGGTGGAATTGGTGAGGGAAGGCGGCATAGGTTTCAAAAAGGAAGGCGAAAGAATGATAGAGAAGCAAAAGTTTCGCAAAGTGTAAGTCCACAATCATGATAGAAGGACTGACAGATTCAGAAGCAGGAAAGATAGACAAAGGAGGAGAAGAGACTCCATGACTCAAGAAGAAGAGCTGAAGAAAGGAAGGAGGGAGATAAGAAAAGCTGAAATAGTTCAGGAAAAAAGAGAGCGAGAGGTAAAGTGCTAGAGAATGATAACAATAAATTAAAAACAACTTATGCTACTGCATTCTTACTTTGTAATACATCAAGTGCCACTGTGTGGGCGGGTACTTGCTAGCAACTGTTAATGTTGGACAAATTTTTACCTTCAAAACCTGGTCGTTTACACAGTATGAAATGATAACCATAGAATGAAATAAGTGACACCATGGCAATTCAGAATTATCACTAGATAAACACCCTCACCGGGCTGGAGCGATAATTCTCCACACCAATGGTTTAACTATTATATACATGATATAAACCATGCATTTGAGGAATTATCGCTGATAACCAACCCGATCCTGAGCAGGAAGCCCTAGGGAGAGGGCGACTATCTAGCAATGATTTGCCACCGTGATTCAACTATTTTGTACCATAGTTATGGTTGCAAAGATGACAGATTATTGTTGTTTTGAGGGGAAAATAGTTTGATGACCCGACTATTCCATAAATCTCTGTAATACAAACTCTAGCGGAGCCCTGGATCACACCACCCTGCCCCTTCTTGCGCAAAACAAAAAAACAAAAAAAAAACAACAACAACTTAAATTGCTTTATTAAATATCAGTTCACCTAACCATTTCATTTTGCCTATTCCTGTTGAAAAATCTGCCAGGATATCAAAGGTATCTTGAAAAATCTTCACTGATCCAGTGCTTCTGGCTTGCTCCATGTTGTACTATTTCTCATATAATCCTAGACCAAATAAATAATATAGCCACTCTATACTAAGCCACATCTTGGTAACTCACTGCTACTTGTTGCACAGTTAATCCAGTATAATCAGCAGCTTCTGCCAACACCACAAGGCATACGCTTCACTGAAACACCCACCAGCCATCTAGAGCATTTAAAAGGGGAGTCTGAGCAGCATTTAAAAGGGGAGTCTGAGCAACATTAAATGCTTTCCCCCTCTCTCTCACTTCTACCCCTTCCACCGAAGTCGGCAGCTCATCGCTATCGCAACTCTATATCCAACCATGCTGAGGGAGGTGTGGCTTTAGTCGGCACTTTCAAAAGTGATAAAAAAAAATGTTTTTATCACATTTGAACGGAAAATTAAGTGCCTGAATGGGTGGGCATGCGCACAATATTCGCAAAACAAAGCCCCACGCGTGCTCGCTATATAAATGGTTGATGTATTTTCAGTTTAGCTATCGATTTTGGTTTCTGCTGCCTGATTTTTTCAAAGATGGAGCAACCTCAGATTGAGACGCTTGAGATAGTTGAAAACGTAATGTCTGCGGACAGTTCTACGTCAGGCTACTCTGACATGTCTTCATCGAATGCTGCGTCGGTTGAGAATATTTCACTGAGCGAACTAGAACCAGCAAATAATAGACCAACTCTAGCATTCTCAAACATTTCTTACTCCATTACATCTGGCTGGAAAAGGAAAAGAAGGCATATACTACACCCAATGAGGTAATTCACTTACAACTCTCTGATGTTGTGTGAGTTTGCTGTTGTTGGCTTATGCTGACTACTTGGTGGATGGTTTCAGGTATTGTTTGTGGCCAACCTTTGCTGTTTTTAATGTTATTAGTGCTGACTTAAATGACCAAACTCAGTGTGGTGTGCTGTATTCTGAAGGGCCAATTGTTACCACTAGCTTGTTCAAACTGTGGCTATAGCTAGCTCTAGGTAGCTAGCTGTTAGATTGTCCATTGGACTCTCTTCTTGAGGTATTTTACTTTGGTGGTAAGATTAACTAAAACTAAGCTGTAGTGAACATGAAACAACTTAAACCAAGTTTGTAGAAGACAGTAAATTTGATTTAAACTAAAACTACCAATAGAGTGGATGACAAAAACTAAAACTAAGCAATTTCTATTGTAACCAATTAACCTTGAATCATGCAATTATTAAGTGACAATATAAATTGCCAGGAAGTAAACATTTTCTAAACTAAGTATAGTACTTTATTTATATGCCCATATATTTTCATAGAAATATGCTAAATCTTCAGGGAGAATTAGGGAATAAGTAAAACTAAGCCTTCAGGATCTTTTCTTTGCAAGAAATAGTCTGGAATCTCTACAACACTGATTTTAAATGATGTAATTATTTTTTTATGTCCCAGACACATGCATCAGCTTGAACCACACCCATTTGTCAATTCCCTATACCAGCAGACAGAGACAGCTATCAGTCTGCATCATTATAGAAGGCAATAAATAATAAAAGCAGCAGAAAAGTGTGAGATTTTATTTTATTTTTTTTTCTATCTTCCTTAAAATTTTCATTGCAAATCGTATAGCTACCAATTTTATCTTCCAAATTTTTGGTGTTATTATTCCTTTTGTGTAACAAGTTTTAAAGTGGACTAATTAAAGGTATATCTTAATTATACAATATTATGGTATTATATATTATTAGAACCCGTTTCTATATTGTTACTAGGTGTACTAACTTGGTAAGTGTGCACTATTTTTTGCCTTTAGGTATATGAACTGTGCATACTAACCACCCTTGAGGTATTGCTATTTTTGAGTTTTAGTTTAATAGAATAGGCCGGATAAAGCAGGGAGCAGGTTATGGAAGGTCTATTACTCTCTCATATCCGACCTTTACGGGACCAGGGACCAGCCCTATCTACCGCTCATATTTACCTTAACATAGCTAGCTGCTTTACCTACTGCAGAGCAGCCCACGCTAGAGTTAGATCTGGAGATAACAGCTGGCAGCTACAATGCTAAAGTGTGCCTCAATTGAATTATAATTGAATTTTAATTTTGGGCCGGAAACACAGAAGAATTCGCTTGACACCGAAAATACTGATAAACAAAGTTGCTAGTGGAAACTGGGCAGCGCAGGCTTGGTGCTTAGGTACTGGTCGATTTAGTGCACTGAAGCCCAAGGGCCTAGGCCCTAGGGCTTTGTGCACTAAATCCACCAGTACCTAAGCGATTTAGTGCACTGAAGCCCAAGGGCCTAGGCCCTAGGGCTTTGTGCACTAAATCCACCAGTACCTAAGCGCGCATGCTCTAACTATTACTTATACTCACTATACTCACTATGACACAAGGTACACTGCCAAAGGTTAATTTGAGAGTAAGACAGAGTGGGTGATGAGAATCCTTATACAATGGTAGAAACAATCACTGGTAGTAAACATGGCTGTCTGAATTACTTTGAAGTTTATTAATAGTTACTTACCTTCAGTGCTGTTTTGAAATGAAGCATTGGGGAGGACTTCCTGCAGCTATTGTGCTGGCTAAAGTAGTGTGCAATCTGTATAACGGTATCTTTTATACTTGGTCTTTACTTGTTTCGTTCTAAGAAATGGCCTATCGTATGCATTCATTTCACACCTAGCCACCAATTAGTCCTTCAGCAATTGAATGGTATGACTAATTGGTGGCTAGGTGCTAAAATGAATGCATAAGAAATACAGTGCAAAGATTTGTGTATTAAAAAAAATGAAAGAAAAGTATAACCCTCAACTCCTTTGCCTGCATAGATTTTACAAGAGCATGGTATAGTCTTGCAATTAGTTTTATTATTCTAATTTTAACATACATACCCTAAAATAATTTTCCAGGCAAATAATTAGACAATTGTGTGTGTGTGTGTGTGTGTGTGTGAGTCATAGCTAGCATTAACTTATCAAGAGTAGCCATCTGCTCATTCATGTGAGCTTCATGTGTACTCTGATTGGTTGGTTCAGTGCCATCGGATCTGAGGAATCCTCAACACTTGTTTTATGCTTGAGGTTGCAACTGTTTAATGTCTGCCATGAGACCTGGCTGTGCTCACCCTGTTGTCACGGGTTACTGGGAGATGGCAGTGAAGGTGGTCAATCAAATAACTTTCTTTCTGTTTAGAATCCCTGAAATGACAAATACCCTTTGCAGTTTTCCTTTCTTAGATTTTTCTAGCATTCTAAATTCAAGCAAGGCAGAACCTAGCTACCATAGGACACCTGCAGAACCTAGCTACCATAGGACACCTGCAGAACCTAGCTACCATAGGACACCTGTTTAATCACGTTAATCTTACTTTACCTTTTTACATTTTAACTTACTGTTTGTTAAAAAAAAGAGCTAAATTCAGAACTTATGACACTTCACAATAATTCTCCTGCCAATTCCAAGTATTCATGAAAGTATATAGTTTGGGAATTAGCCACAGTGTCATGTCATGCAGCTGTTGGTTGATATTTGAGACCATTAGAAAGATCTGGAGTTATGTTGAGGGATTAGTGTGTGCATGTGTGAGTATGTGTTTGGTCACTTGGGAAAGATAGTCTGCATCTAACTGTTATTAAAATAGTTTCTCTCTTCAGTGGTATAATGCGGCCTGGATTGAATGCTATCATGGGACCTACAGGAAGTGGAAAGACAACGTGAGTTACACACTAGTTACTATCTAGTTCTGATTGATATACAGTCTAAACATTATGAATATGCACTAGAATACATAGTGTGTACAATATTCCATATACACATACAGTAATGCATGTGTTTATGTATGCATGTATATAATATTTTATATAGAAGCTAAATAATAGCCAAGTGTATAGACTCTGTTTCAATTAACTTTCAAGAAATGTCATCTATTCTATTATCCTGGTGCTAGTTAGAGAAAAGGGCCATATATAATATTTTATATAGAAGCTAAATAATAGCCAAGTGTAGACTCCGTTTCAATTAACTTTCAAGAAATGTCAGCTATTCTATTATTCTGGTGCTAGTTAGAGAAAGGGGCCGTTTTTTTTCATACTGGGCTATTTGAGCATGATTCTAGATATACAAGAATCCATTGTACTTAATAAATTATTCCTCAATAAAATTTTCTCATTACGCAATGTTCTGTATCTATATAAGGATGATTGTTATAATACATAGATTGCCCCAAACACTTCCGGTAAGTGATAGTCATTTAACAAAGAACATGTCCTAGGACATGAGTAAGCAGCTAACATCAACTGCTTGAGCTTTACACAAATCTTGCAATGTCCTAGGACATGAATAAGCAGCTAACATCAAATGCTTGATCGTTACACAAATCTTGCACTGTATTTCTTACAGAATGCTGTAAATTTAAAGAACATTTAGCAGCTAAGGGAGTACCCCAAGAAGCTGTATATATAGTTTGGTAAGGTTTTAAGGGGTTTGGTTGAGTTAGGCAATCAAAAGTCCTTATTTTGACTAAGGGAACCAGTGTGTATATTAGAACCCAGTACCCATGACCCATTCACTCAGTTTAAAACAGAACATGATAAAGCAAAATCTGAGGGGGGTCGCACCTTCTACCTTAGCCATATCACTGCTAGAATTCTAAAAAGCCAGCACATGTTGTTTACAGATTTTGCTCCACTTAGCTGGTGTAATAAATGATGAAGTGCTTCCATTTGACTTTTTTATGCAGCCTACTAGACATCCTGGCAAGCCGCAAAGCCAAGTCACGTGTAGATGGATTGATATTCTACAGCAATGAAAGGACTCCAACAAATTCAAGATTTAGCATGGCCTACGTGGTTCAGGTAAAGGGTAGTGGAAGGGTTTTTTTATATCAAATTAAGAGTAATGCCCCACTTCATTGTCTAGGATGATATTGTAACTGGAGCTTTGACAGTGCGTGAAAATTTGTATTTTTCTGCCGCTCTACGTCTGTCATCGAAGATGAGTGGGACAGAGAGAAGTGAGAGAGTTCAGAGTGTCATAGACGACCTCAGACTAAACAAATGTGCGGACAGAAAGGTAAAGTACCTTTGAATTACATGATGAGGTAAATTATCATTGAATTACAGGATAAGGTGCGTTGAATTAAAAATGGCATCATTTAATCATGTCATCTATATTTATTCTCTCTAAGATTTTTTTTAGTCAGCCAGTCATTCAGTCAATTTGTCTGACTGACTTACCATTCTGTCAATTTATCTTTCGATCTGTTCATCTGTTGCCCTATCCATATAATGTAGATCTTTGTCATATCATACGGTATAAATGATCATGTGATTGTGTTGTTCAGATTGGTACAGACTTTGTACGAGGCGTGTCAGGAGGTGAAAGAAGACGGACTAACATAGGTATGGAGCTCATCACACAGCCACAGATTCTGTTCCTAGACGAGCCTACCAGCGGTCTAGACGCCCACACGGCGGCTGTGGTTCTACAGATACTGAAAGAGTAAATGAAATAATTGTGTTAGTAACTTTTAAGGATTATCAGCTGAGAGATTTTTATTGCCTGGTGTGTGCCAGTAATTTACACAAGGTGGTTTTGTGACTAGCAAACATGATGGGTACAGGGTCAGCACTTTCACAAGCACAAGCAGAATTATTTAGGACTATAGCTAATGACATCAGGTGAAAATGTGACAATGCTCTTGTAATGCATGAGTGCAAATTGGGTCAACTATGTATAAAAATAGGACCGAGTTATTCAATGATAATTGCATGACACAATAAACTCAATTACTCTTTTAATTAGACCCATTATTTAGTACTTCTGTGAAATAAATGTAGTAGCAGTTTCAAATTACAAGTAATAAATTTCACTTCACAAATGCAAATTCAACAACTTTTTTTTATATATCTATTCTCTTTAGGACTATATTTTATGAATTCATGTTCCTTTAACTCACCAGATTGACATGCTCTCAGGACAGAATTGTAGTTATGTCCATCCACCAACCACGCTACTCCATCTTCAAACTGTTTGACACTCTCACACTGCTGTCTTCTGGTAAACTCGTCTATCATGGCCCGTCTTCTTCCTCTATTAATTACTTTGGATCCATTGGTACGTACAGTTTCTCACTTGAATATGTTGTCATGAGCAATGGTCCTACAAATTCTGTGTGTACATTGCATATTAATTATTGCCACTTTGAACATTGTTATTCACATGCGAGTAATCTGATTGGTCTGTTAGCACATGAATCTATTCAAGTAGAATCATTCTTTGTGGAATTTAAGAGTATATTGGACACTTGTTGCTACTCTCTAAGCTTTAGCTACTATTACAATTTTATTTACTTTTTTCCTTTAGGTTTTAACTGTTGCTATGTTTTAAAGCAGTTATAGATTTGGATAATATCATAAATAGGCAACATTTAGGAAACTTTGGCCTAAATGTGTGAGGCCACTACAGATGAAATCCTCAGCAAATTCAATTGAGCTAAACCAGTAGGGTTTACAGTGAGTGGAGTAGTCGCTCTTGTATCGCTAAACCAGTAGGGTTTTACAGTGAGTGGAGTAGTCGCTCTTGTATCACTAAACCAGTAGGGTTTACAGTGAGTGGAGTAGTCGCTCTTGTATCACTAAACCAGTAGGGTTTTACAGTGAGTGGAGTAGTCGCTCTTGTATCACTAAACCAGTAGGGTTTTACAGTGAGTGGAGTAGTCGCTCTTGTATCACTAAACCAGTAGGGTTTTACAGTGAGTGGAGTAGTCGCTCTTGTATCACTAAACCAGTAGGGTTTACAGTGAGTGGAGTAGTCGCTCTTGTATCGCTAAACCAGTAGGGTTTACAGTGAGTGGAGTAGTCGCTCTTGTATCGCTAAACCAGTAGGGTTTTACAGTGAGTGGAGTAGTTGCTCTTGTATCACTAAACCAGTAGGGTTTTACAGTGAGTGGAGTAGTCGCTCTTGTATCACTAAACCAGTAGGGTTTTACAGTGAGTGGAGTAGTTGCTCTTGTATCACTAAACCAGTAGGGTCTTACAGTGAGTGGAGTAGTTGCTCTTGTATCACTAAACCAGTAGGGTCTTACAGTGAGTGGAGTAGTCGCTCTTGTATCACTAAACCAGTAGGGTCTTACAGTGAGTGGAGTAGTCGCTCTTGTATCACTAAACCAGTAGGGTTTTACAGTGAGTGGAGTAGTCGCTCTTGTATCGCTAAACCAGTTTAGGGTTTACATGAGTGGAGTAGTCGCCTTCTTGTATCGCTAAACCAGTAGGGTTTACAGGAGTGGAGTATCGCTCTGTACGCTAACAGTTAGGGTTTTAACGTGGTGGAGAAAAACAAACAAAAACTCGCTTTGATCACTAAACCAGGTAGGTTTTACAGTGAGTGGGAGTAGTCGCTCTTGTATCACTAAACCAGTAGGGTTTTACAGTGAGTGGAGTAGTCGCTCTTGTATCACTAAACCAGTAGGGTTTTACAGTGAGTGGAGTAGTCGCTCTTGTATCACTAAACCAGTAGGGTTTTACAGCGAGTGGAGTAGTCGCTCTTGTATCACTAAACCAGTAGGGTTTTACAGTGAGTGGAGTAGTCGCTCTTGTATCACTAAACCAGTAGGGTTTTACAGCGAGTGGAGTAGTCGCTCTTGTATCACTAAACCAGTAGGGTTTTACAGTGAGTGGAGTAGTCGCTCTTGTATCACTAAACCAGTAGGGTTTTACAGTGAGTGGAGTAGTCACTCTTGTATCACTAAACCAGTAGGGTTTTACAGTGAGTGGAGTAGTCACTCTTGTATCACTAAACCAGTAGGGTTTTACAGTGAGTGGAGTAGTCGCTCTTGTATCACTAAACCAGTAGGGTTTTACAGTGAGTGGAGTAGTCGCTCTTGTATCACTAAACCAGTAGGGTTTTACAGTGAGTGGAGTAGTCGCTCTGGTTACTAAACCAGTCGGGTTTTTTACAGTGAGTGGAGAGGCGCTCGTGTATCCACTTAAACCAGTAGGGTTGTCAGCGAGGGAGTAGTCGCTCTTGTATCGACTAAACCAGTAGGGTTTTACAGTGAGCGGGGAGAGTAGTCGCTCTTGTATTACTAAACCAGTAGGGTTTTACGGGAGTGGAGTAGTCCCGATCTTGTATAACTAAACCAGTAGGGGGTTTACAGTGAGTGTGAGTAGTCGCTATGTATCACTAAAACCAGTAGGGTTACAGTGAGTGGAGTCAGTCGCTCTTGTATCCTAACCAGTAGGGTTTACGTGAGTGGAGTATCGCTCTTGTATCAAACAGATAGGGTTTTTCAGTGAGTGGAGAGCACTTTGTAGCACTAAACCAGTAGGGTTTTACAGTGCGTGGAGTAGTCGTCTTGTTCACTAAAACAGTAGGGTTTTACAGTGAGGGGAGTAGTCGATCGGTATCACTAAACCGTAGGGTTGACAGAGAGTGGAGTAGCGCTCGTGTATCACTAAACCCTAAACCAGTAGGGTTTTACAGTGAGTGGAGTAGTCGCTCTTGTATCACTAAACCAGTAGGGTTTTACAGTGAGTGGAGTAGTCGCTCTTGTATCACTAAACCAGTAGGGTTTTACAGCGAGTGGAGTAGTCGCTCTTGTATCACTAAACCAGTAGGGTTTTACAGTGAGTGGAGTAGTCGCTCTTGTATCACTAAACCAGTAGGGTTTTACAGCGAGTGGAGTAGTCGCTCTTGTATCACTAAACCAGTAGGGTTTTACAGTGAGTGGAGTAGTCGCTCTTGTATCACTAAACCAGTAGGGTTTTACAGTGAGTGGAGTAGTCACTCTTGTATCACTAAACCAGTAGGGTTTTACAGTGAGTGGAGTAGTCACTCTTGTATCACTAAACCAGTAGGGTTTTACAGTGAGTGGAGTAGTCGCTCTTGTATCACTAAACCAGTAGGGTTTTACAGTGAGTGGAGTAGTCGCTCTTGTATCACTAAACCAGTAGGGTTTTACAGTGAGTGGAGTAGTCGCTCTTGTATCGCTAAACCAGTAGGGTTTTACAGTGAGTGGAGTAGTCGCTCTTGTATCACTAAACCAGTAGGGTTTTACAGTGAGTGGAGTAGTCGCTCTTGTATCGCTAAACCAGTAGGGTTTACAGTGAGTGGAGTAGTCGCTCTTGTATCACTAAACCAGTAGGGTTTACAGTGAGTGGAGTAGTCGCTCTTGTATCACTAAACCAGTAGGGTTTTACAGTGAGTGGAGTAGTCGCTCTTGTATCACTAAACCAGTAGGGTTTTACAGCGAGTGGAGTAGTCGCTCTTGTATCGCTTCTCAAACTCTTTCTCTGCCCTTTTAGCTGTATATTCTGCCAGAGTGAAATGTCTGTTGTTTTAATAATGCATAGCTACTACTACAGTATTGTGTTAGCTACTACAGTATTGTATTTAATAATGCATAGCAGTATTGTATTTGATAATGCATAGCTACTGCAGTATTAGTGATATAGAATAACCCCACCCTATTAGGTTTGGAGTGTGAGGACCATGACAACCCTGCAGATTTCATCCTGGACTCATTGGTGGCAATAGAACAAAAGTGTGAGCATTATTTAGAAATATTAAAGCGTATACCCACTGGTGGTTTTATTGAAGTACTGTTGTTTGTTCAAGAATAGGTTGCTCAGTTGGCTCTTCTGTAAGTCTTCCTGCACTGCGAGTCAATCTTCCTGAATTGGGTGTCAACTTGCAAGAAGTGTATGAGAGGTCTTCACTCCACCATGAACTACAGGAGCAGTTGCAGCCTCTGGTGCTGGCCAACTCTAGTCTTGCTGTATCTACAAGTAGCTATGCAACTGGACCACAGTGGCAGGTAGCTATGTAGTTTATAAACAATTGCTATTAAAATTGCAAACCAAAGCTAATATGAGTTAATTTTCTGATCCAGTTTTTTTAATTAAAATTTATTTTTTATTTTTTATTATCATGTGTGTGCGTGCATGTGTATAGTTTTTGGTGATATGCTGCAGATCAGTACTGGGCATGCTCAGGACTCCTACAACTATCATGGTTCAGGTATGAATAGTATGAAGAAGGTATTATTATGAATGTACCAGTCTCCAGTGCACATGCATGCTGTAGACTTTCTAGTTCATTTTTATTATGATGTGTATATGCAATGTGTATATAGTGATATGCTGCAGATAGATATGTATTAATAGAGCAAGTATATACAGGGAACATCATCATCATGCATATAGCTAATGATTCATCTCCAAATATCTTCTCTAATTGTTCCTGATGGCAATGTATGTCCAGTTGATGATAATGGTGCTGATGGCCCTGACTATTGGTGGTATATACTTCCAGAGACAGGATACCCCAAGAGGCCTCCAGGACAGGTAAGTAATAATCCCAAGTATTAACATGGGCATCTTGCTTTAAAGACCTTTACCACCTGAGCTGGTATATTCTATTGTACTACAGCAGAATTTGATTTTGTGGCTCACATATATATTTTCTGCCATTTGCAGGTTGGGTGTGTTGTTTTTCTTAGTGGTCTCTCAAGTCTTCTCCAGTCTGGGGGCAGTGGAGCTCTTCATTAGAGAAAGAGCAATTTTTTTGTAAGTAACGTTTAGTTTTGCTGACTGGTTTTCTTGCCTTCACTCTCTCTCTTACGCAATGATTCTTGATCAAGAAAGTGTAGTGTGCAAATGTTGTTAAGTTAATTCCTTTGCTCCCACCAATTTTTCCTTCTAATTTAATAATTAAATGTCGCATAACACGATTGTTATCAACATGGCTTGTCTGCCATATCAGTACTCGAAGTGATAAGACAATTATAACTTCAGGCATGAAGTATCCAGCGGCTTCTATCGTATCTCCATGTACTTTCTGGCAAAGCTCCTCACTGATCTCCTGGTTCTTCGACTCTTTCCACTCACTCTTTTCTGCTTCATCACCTACTTCATGATTGGTCAGTTATTCACAATTAATAGCTAGGGTTTTATGCACGTCATTGCAACCCTCCACCATCAGCTTTATGTCATCTCCCCTCCCATGACTGTATATTTGAAGTACTATTATAATTGTATCATAGAAGAGGTAAAGTATGAAGTTGTAATATCTTAGTAATCTTGTGTTAATATCTTAGTAATCTTGTGTGCATAGGGTTAGAGATTGATGCCAGCAAGTTCTTCATCTTCTATTTGACATTGACACTGACCACTCTCTCCAGCATAGCTGTGGCATTCACAGTTAGTGCTCTGGTCAGCGTCTTTGCTCTGGCCAACCTCTTGGTCTCCATGGTCTACATCATCTATGTGGTAAATGCCGGAAAACAAGTGTGCTCTATTTAGTGATTGAAATATTCTGTACGGTAACAGAGTTACAATGGATGGTATTAGCTAGTCATTGTTTTGTCCGTAGTCTATTCTACATTATCTTTGTCATAGTTGTTTGGAGGTTTTCTGATTGGTCTATCATCTCTACCATCATGGATACAGTGGATGAAGTATGTTAGTATCTTCAGATATGCCATTGAGGTGAGCTGGAGATCTGACGTTGGAGACTTAGCTACGGGGTTTTTTTAAATAGAAGTGAGAATCAGTAAAATATGCATAAGCTATAGCTAGTTAGTTTTTATTTAAAGAACAAACAAATAAAAATTCAACAAAGAAACATCATCAAAAATATTTTAAAGTATCTTTTAAGTATCCCTGTTCTATAATGATAGTGCTACTTGTAAATCTCATTGTTTGATTTTGTTAATTATATTGTATGTCATAGGCACTGACCAATAATGAAGTCAATGGCAAGGTGTACACTCATGTACTAGTTCCTAATTTGGAGGGATTGATTGACCCAAATGAATGGTGAGTGATCCATGACTACCACACCACTGGACAAGTTCAGCAGTAAAGACTGTTCACCAAACACTATGTTCTACCCTTTACCTAATCTGTGTAAATGTATCAATAGCAAAATAATTAAAGTTAGCTATATTTTCTGAAGTAATTTAGCCCATGCCTAAATTGAGGACTATTAATTGTGAATTATTTTTTAATAGCTACTGGCTTTGTTTCCTCCAGCTTGTACATGATTCGCCATGACAACTTCACTGGTGAGTTCCACTGTGTTGTGGATGGAGACAGCATTCTGAGATTCCAAGGCTACAACATCGAGTTTCCGTGGATATGGTACGACCAAATAGCTCTCTTCACTCACGGAGTCCTGTGGTTGGCAGCTGCTTATTGCATTTTGAGAATTGTCAAAGTTTATTATAAACAATACAAGTGATAATTTGTTGATGTGTGTGCATCTTCTTGTCGTATCACCTTCTGTTTGTTGGGGCACTGTTGATACCATTTTGTCTCACTAATTAAATATTTACGAATGAATAATTATTAAGTTCTAGTTGTATTTTCTCAAATATTGCGTAATGCACTCCTTCTTACAACAAACAGTGAAATTGCTCAAGGACAGTGCAGACAGGCATTGAGTTATTCTGGAAGTGTAGAGCTGGGGATTGTTAGGACCATAATACAACACAACTCATGGCCTATTTCCAAAGGTTCTACTAGACCAACGAACATTTTGATCACTTTGTAATGGGCTTAATGAATGGGTGACATGTGACATATTCAGTTAAGACGTGACATCAGTCTTTCCTCAATGTTTGCAGAGTTAACAAGGAAGAGGTCAGAGTTCATTCCGATGTTAAGTAGACTTGAGCAGTAATAATAATGATGATTATTATGATTATTATGGCTTTCCAGATTTTGTTGGTACAATTTTTAAGGTTGTTAGAAGTAATGAGCTGACATAATGGGCAAACTATAGCTATGGTTGCTGAAAGATTCGGTGATCAAATAGCTAACACTAACAATGTATTTGAGTGGCTTGAGAACTGGTCATCTGCAGTAACGAGAAGAACTGCTTGTACAACTATTATAAGCTGCTCCAGAGAGAGTTTTTACTCTTTTGGACATCTCCAAATTTCCAGCCTAGAAGATTATAGGAACTAGTCTTATTGTTGCTGTGCATATTAACAGGAAATGGTTACAAAATGAGAATAAACTGAAGTGAAATAGGATGAGATTGGATAAGTAGAGTTTAAGAGCATTGCCAGAAAGAAAAATGGTTAAAAAATTTGGCAGAATATGGAAATCCCTAATTATGATGATGACGATGACGATGATGATAATAATACTAGTAATAATGATAATAGTAGTAGTAGTAGTAGTAATAATAGTAGTAGCAGTAGTAGTAATAATAATAATAATAACTAGCAAGTACCCTGCCACACAGTGCCGCTTTACGTATTGCAAAGTAAGAATGCAGTAGCATAAGTTTTTATTTATTCTCTACAGTTGGTTAAGGTTACAGTAGTTTCACTCTTTTGCTGTATTTTTCCTGAACTGTTTCATTTCTGTATCTACCACCTTTCTTTTCTTTAATAATAATAATAATAATAATAATAATAATAATAATAATAATAATAATAATAATATAGTAATAATAATAATAATAATAATATCATAATAATAATATAATAATAGTAATAATAATAATAATAATAATAATAATAATAATAATATAATAATAATAATATAATAATAATATAATAATAATATAATAATAATAGTAATAATATAATAATAATAATAATAATAATAATAATAATAATAATAATAATAATAATAATAAGCAAACCATATGAAACAATAGTAATAATAAAGTACTATAGCTAGTATTAAACAGTAGTAATGATCTTTGGTTAAGCCAAGTGGTCAATCGACTCCACAAATGTGCGCGCGCACTATATTATCAGCACGAGTTATTATGAACTAACCACTTATCAGAACCTGAAAGTAAGAATACGGTAAAGGTCGTCACCCAAGGGAACTCGGCTACAACTAAGCATTTCGAGTTGGGCGTGGCTGAGTTAACTTGTCTTTGATCTTTTCGTCGAAGTCAGCCCAGCGGAGTGAAGAAAGCTGCAATGGCTTCAGCGTTAGTGCTTGCTCTAAGTTTCTTGAAGCAGCATTTAACTGAAGTGTTCTTAGCAGTCATATTTGTGGGTCTACTAAGCGTAATTGGGCCCTCTTTCTGGAGAAGATTAAGAGTGTACTTAACCATTAGGAATGTTCCTTGCGCACCTCAGAAGCACTTTCTGTTTGGGCATGCTCCAGAGTAAGTAACCTGTCCCACTGTGTCGCATTGCCTTCTCTACAGCAAGGTTGTAACACTTCACAGTGGTGTATGTAGGAAGATGTTTGGTATGGGG
>WLWD01000217.1_pt1 | contig 31477 bp, 28 predicted proteins | sample 6712731 | NCBI WGS metagenome assembly WLWD01 (sample SAMN12718690, study PRJNA576275) | sponge metagenome | isolation source: marine sponge | host: Mycale hentscheli | place: New Zealand: South Island, Marlborough, Capsize Point | collected 2014-11-01
AATTAGCATATTTTAGAGTCAAACGTGTCCAGTGGACTAAAATGAAACGAGAGAAACTGCCTGGGACCATGTAATTAGCATATTTTAGAGTTGGACGTGTCCACTGGACTAAAATGAAACGAGAGAAACTGCCGGGAACCATGTAATTAGCACATTTTAGAGTCGGACGTGTTCAGTGGACTAAAATGAAACGAGCCAAACTGGCTGAGACCATTTAATTATCATATTTTAGAGTCAAACGTGTCCAGTAGACTAAAATGAAACGAGAGAAACTGCCGGGAACCATGTAATTAGCATATTTCATTGTCAGACGTGTCCAGTGGACTAAAATGAAACGAGAGAAACTGCCTGGGACCATGTAATTAGCATATTTTAGAGTCAAACGTGTCCAGTGGACTAAAATGAAACGAGAGAAACTGCCGAGGACCAAGTAATTAGCATAATTTAGAGTCGGACGTGTCCAGTGGACTATAATGAAACGAAAGAAACAGCCGGGAACCATGTAATTAGCACATTTTAGAGTCGGACGTGTTCAGTGGACTAAAATAAAACGAAAGAAACTGCCGGGGACCATGTAATTATCATATTTTAGAGTCAAACGTGTCCAGTGGACTAAAATGAAACGAGAGAAACTGCCGAGGAACCATGTAATTATCATATTTTAGAGTCAAACGTGTCCAGTGGACTAAAATGAAACGAGAGAAACTGCCGAGGACCAAGTAATTAGCATAATTTAGAGTCGGACGTGTCCAGTGGACTATAATGAAACGAAAGAAACAGCCGGGAACCATGTAATTAGCATATTTTAGAGTCGGACGTGTTCAGTGGACTAAAATAAAACGAAAGAAACTGCCGGGGACCATGTAATTATCATATTTTAGAGTCGGACGTGTCCAGTGGACTAAAATGAAAGGAGAGAAACTGCAGGGGATCATGTAATTAGCACATTTCATAGTCGGACGTGTCCAGTGAACTAAAATGAAACGAGAGAAACTGCCGGGGACCATGTAATTAGCATATTTTAGAGTCGGACGTGTCCACTGGACTAAACTAAAACGAGAGAAACTGCCGGGAACCATGTAATTAGCATAGTTTAGAGTCAGACGAGTTCAGTGGACTAAAATGAAACAGGAGAAACTGCCGGGGACCATGTAATTAGCACATTTCATAGTCGGACGTGTCCAGTGGACTAAAATGAAACGAGAGAAACTGCCAGCGACCATGTAATTATCATACTTGAGAGTCGGACGTGTCCAGTGGACTAAAATGAAACGAGAGAAACTGCCGGGGATCATGTAATTATAATATTTTAGAGTCGGACGTGTCCAGTGGACTAAAATGAAACGAGAGAAACTGCCGGTGACCATGGAATTAGCATATTTTAGAGTCAAACGGTTCCAGTAGACTAAAATGAAACGAGAGAAACTGCCTGGGACCATGTAATTAGCATATTTTAGAGTCAAACGTGTCCAGTAGACTAATATGAAACGAGAGAAACTGCCTGGGACCATGTAATTATCATATTTTAGAGTCAAAAGTGTCCAGTGAACTAAAATGAAACGAGAGAAACTGCCGGGGACCAAGTAATTAGCATAATTTAGAGTCAAACGTGTCCAGTGGACTATAATGAAACGAGAGAAACTGCCGAGGACCAAGTAATTAGCATAATTTAGAGTCGGACGTGTCCAGTGGACTATAATGAAACGAGAGAAACTGCCGGGAACCATGTAATTATCATATTTTAGAGTCAAACGTGTCCAGTGGACTAAAATGAAACGAGAGAAACTGCCGAGGACCAAGTAATTAGCATATTTTAGAGTCGGACGTGTTCAGTGGACTAAAATGAAACGAAAGAAACTGCAGGGGATCATGTAATTAGCACATTTCATAGTCGGACGTGTCCAGTGAACTAAAATGAAACGAGAGAAACTGCCGGGGACCATGTAATTAGCATATTTTAGAGTCTGACGAGTTCAGTGGACTAAAATAAAACGAGAGAAATTTCCGGGGACCATGTAATTATAATATTTAAAGTCGGACGTGTCCAGTTGACATAAATAAAACGAGAGAAACTGCCGGAGACCAAGTAATTAGCATAATTTAGAGTCGGACGTGTTCGGTGGACTAAAATGAAACGAAAGAAACTGCCGGGAACCATGTAATTAGCACATTTTAGAGTCGGACGTGTCCAGTGAACTAAAATGAAACGAGAGAAACTGCCGGGGACCATGTAATTAGCATATTTTAAAGCCGGACGTGTACAGTGGACTAAAATGAAACGAGAAAAACTGCCGGGACCATGTAATTAGCATATTGTAGAGTCTGACGTGTTCAGTGGACTAAAACAAAACGAGAGAAACTGTCCGGGACCATGTAATTATAATATTTTTGAGTTGAACGTGTCCAATTGACATAAATAAAACGAAAGAAACTGCCGGTGACCAAGTAATTATCATACTTTAGAGTCGGACGTGTCCAGTGGACGAAAAAGAAACGAGAGAAACTGACGGGGATTATGTAATTAGCACATTTCATAGTCGGACGTGTCCAGTGGACAGAAATGAAATGAGAGAAACTGCCGGGAACCATGTAATTAGCATATTTTAGAGTTGGACGTGTCCAGTGGACTAAAATGAAACGAAAGAAACTGCCGGGAACCATGTAATTAGCATATTTTAGAGTCAAACGTGTCCAGTGGACTAAAATGAAACGAGAGAAACTGCCGGGGACCAAGTAATTAGCACAATTTAGAGTCGGACGTGTCCAGTGGACTAAAATGAAAGGAGAGAAACTGCCGTAGATCATGTAATTAGCGCATTTCATAGTCGGACGTGTCCAGTTGACTAAAATGAAACGAGAGAAACTGCCGGGGACCAAGTAATTAGCATATTTTAGAGTTGGACGTGTTCAGTGGACTAAAATGAAAGGAGAGAAACTGCAGGGGATCATGTAATTAGCACATTTTAGAGTCGGACGTGTTCAGTGGACAAAAATGAAACGAGAGAAACTGCCTGGGACCATGTAATTAGCATATTTTAGAGTCAAACGTGTCCAGTAGACTAATATGAAACGAGAGAAACTGCCTGGGACCATGTAATTATCATATTTTAGAGTCAAAAGTGTCCAGTGAACTAAAATGAAACGAGAGAAACTGCCGGGGACCAAGTAATTAGCATAATTTAGAGTCAAACGTGTCCAGTGGACTATAATGAAACGAGAGAAACTGCCGAGGACCAAGTAATTAGCATATTTTAGAGTTGGACGTGTTCAGTGGACTAAAATGAAACGAAAGAAACTGCCCTCGATCATGTAATCAGCGCATTTCATTGTCGGACATGTCCAGTGGACTAAAATGAAGTGAGAGAAACTGCCGGGGATTATGTAATTAGCACATTTCATAGTCGAACGTGTCCAATGGACTAAAATGAAACGAGAGAAACTGCCAGTGACCATAGAATTAGTATATTTTAGAGTCAGACGTGTCCAGTGGACTAAAATGAAACGAAAGAAACTGCAGGGGACCATGTAATTAGCATATTTCATTGTCAGGCGTGTCCAGTGGACTAAAATGAAACGAGAGAAACTGCCGGGGACCAAGTAATTAGCATAATTTAGAGTCGGACGTGTCCAGTGGACTAAAATGAAACGAAAGAAACTGCCGGGAACCATGTAATTAGCACATTTTAGAGTCGGACGTGTTCGGTGGACTAAAATGAAACGAGAGAAACTGCCGGGAACCATGTAATTAGCACATTTCATAGTCGGACGTGTCCAGTGGACTAAAATGAAACGAAAAAAACTGCCGGGCACCATGTAATGAGCATATTTTAGAGTCGGACGTGTCTACTGGACTAAACTAAAACGAGAGAAACTGCCGGGAACCATGTAATTAGCATATTTTAGAGTCGGATGTGTCCAGTTGACATAAATAAAACGAAAGAAACTGCCGGTGACCAGGTAATTATCATACTTTAGAGTCGGACGTGTCCAGTGAACTAAAATGAAACGAGAGAAACTGCCGGGGACCAAGTAATTAGCATAATTTAGAGTCAAACGTGTCCAGTGGACTATAATGAAACGAGAGAAACTGCCGAGGACCAAGTAATTAGCATATTTTAGAGTTGGACGTGTTCAGTGGACTAAAATGAAACGAAAGAAACTGCCCTCGATCATGTAATTAGCGCATTTCATTGTCGGACATGTCCAGTGGACTAAAATGAAGAGAGAGAAACTGCCAGGGACCATGTAATTAGCATACTTTAGAGTCAGACGTGTCCAGTGGACGAAAATGAAACGAGAGAAACTGCCGGGGATTATGTAATTAGCACATTTCATAGTCGAACGTGTCCAATGGACTAAAATGAAACGAGAGAAACTGCCAGTGACCATAGAATTAGTATATTTTAGAGTCAGACGTGTCCAGTGGACTAAAATGAAACGAGAGAAACTGCCGGGAACCAGGTAATTAGCATATTTTAGAGTCAAACGAGTCCAGTGGACTAAAATGAAACGAAAGAAACTGCAGGGGACCATGTAATTAGCATATTTCATTGTCAGGCGTGTCCAGTGGACTAAAATGAAACGAGAGAAACTGCCGGGGACCAAGTAATTAGCATAATTTAGAGTCGGACGTGTCCAGTGGACTAAAATGAAACGAGAGAAACTGCCGGGGACCAAGTAATTAGCATAATTTAGAGTCGGACGTGTCCAGTGGACTAAAATGAAACGAGAGAAACTGCCGGGGACCAAGTAATTAGCATATTTTAGAGTCGGACGTGTTCGGTGGACTAAAATGAAACGAGAGAAACTGCCGGGGATCATGTAATTAGCACATTTCATAGTCGGACGTGTTCAGTGGACTAAAATGAAACGAGAGAAACTGCCTGTGACCATGTAATTAGCATATTTTAGAGTTGGACGTGTCCACTGGACTACAATGAAACGAGAGAAACTGCCGGGAACCATGTAATTAGCACATTTTAGAGTCGGACGTGTTCAGTGGACTAAAATGAAATGAGCGAAACTGCCGGGGACCATGGAATTATCATATTTTAGAGTCAAACGTGTCCAGTGGACTAAAATGAAACGAGAGAACTGCAGTGGACCATGTAATTAGCATATTTCATTGTCAGGCGTGTCCAGTGGACTAAAATGAAACGAGAGAAACTGCCGAGGACCAAGTAATTAGCATAATTTAGAGTCGGACTTGTCCAGTGGACTAAAATAAAACGAAAGAAACTGCCGGGAACCATGTAATTAGCATATTTTAGAGTCGGACGTGTCCAGTGGACTAAAATGAAAGGAGAGAAACTGCAGGGGATCATGTAATTAGCACATTTCATAGTCGGACGTGACCAGTGGACTAAAATGAAACGAAAGAAACTGCCGGGAACCATGTAATTAGCACATTTTAGAGTCGAACGTGTTCGGTGGACTAAAATGAAACGAAAGAAACTGCCGGGAACTATGTAATTAGCATATTTTAGAGTCGGACGTGTCCACATGACTAAACAAAAATGAGAGAAACTACCTGGGACCATGTAATTAGCATATTTTAGAGTCAAACGTGTCCAGTGGACTAAAATGAAACACGAGAAACTGCCGGGGACCAAGTAATTAGCATAATTTACAGTCGGACGTGTCCAGTGGACTAAAATGAAACGAAAGAAACTGCCGGGAACCATGTAATTAGCATATTTTAGAGTCGGACGTGTCCAGTGGACTAAAATGAAAGGAGAGAAACTGCAGGGGATCATGTAATTAGCACATTTCATAGTCGGACGTGACCAGTGGACTAAAATGAAACGAAAGAAACTGCCGGGAACCATGTAATTAGCACATTTTAGAGTCGAACGTGTTCGATGGACTAAAATGAAACGAAAGAAACTGCCGGGGACAATGTAATTAGTACATTTTAGAGTCGAACGTGTTCGGTGGACTAAAATGAAACGAGAGAAACTGCAGGGGATCATGTAATTAGCACATTTCATAGTCGGACGTGTCCAGTGAACTAAAATGAAACGAGAGAAACTGCCGGGGACCATGTAATTAGTATATTTTAGAGTCGGACGTGTCCACTGGACTAAACAAAAACGAGAGAAACTGCCGGGAACCATGTAATTAGCATATTTTAGAGTCGGACGAGTTCAGTGGACTAAAATGAAACGAGAGAAACTGCAGGGGACAAGTAATTAGCATAATTTAGAGTCGGTCGTGTCCAGTGGACTAAAATGAAACGAAAGAAACTGCCGGAAACCATGTAATTAGCACATTTTAGAGTCGGACGTGTTCAGTGGACTAAAATGAAACGAGAGAAACTGCCGGGAACCATGTAATTAGTACATTTTAGAGTCGAACGTGTTCGGTGGACTAAAATGAAACGAGAGAAACTGCCGGGAACCATGTAATTAGTATATTTTAGAGTCGAACGTGTTCGGTGGACTAAAATGAAACGAGACAAACTGCCGGGAACCATGTAATTAGCACATTTTAGAGTCGAACGTGTTCGGTGGACTAAAATGAAACGAGACAAACTGCCCTCGATCATGTAATTAGCGCATTTCATTGTCGGACATGTCCAGTGGACTAAAATGAAACGAGAGAAACTGCAGGGGACCAAGTAATTAGCACATTTTAGAGTCGAACGAGTTCAGTGGACTAAAATGAAACGAGAGAAACTGCCGGGAACCATGTAATTAGTATATTTTAGAGTCGGACGTGTCCACTGGACTAAACAAAAACGAGAGAAACTGCCGGGGACCATGTAATTGTATTATTTTAGAGTCGGATGTGTCCAGTTGACATAAATAAAACGAAAGAAACTGCCGGTGACCAGGTAATTATCATACTTTAGAGTCGGACGTGTCCAGTGGACGAAAATGAAACGAGAGAATCTGCCGGGAACCATATAATTATCATATTTTAGAGTCAAACGAGTCCAGTGGACTAAAATGAAACGAGAGAAACTGCCGTGGACCATGTTATTAGCATATTTCATTGTCAGGCGTGTCCAGTGGACTAAAATGAAACGAGAGAAACTGCCGAGGACCAAGTAATTAGCATAATTTAGAGTCGGACGTGTCCAGTGGACTAAAATGAAACGAAAGAAACTGCTGGGAACCATGTAATTATCATATTTTAGAGTCGGACGTGTCCAGTGGACTTAAATGAAACGAGAGAAACTGCCGGGAACCATGTAATTAGGATTTTTCATAATTAGGCGTTTCCAGTGGACTAAAATGAAACGGGAGAAACTGCCGGGGACCATGTTATTATCATACTTTAGAGTCGGACGTGTCCAGTGGACAAAAATGAAACGAGAGAAACTGCCGGGGATCATGTAATTAGCACATTTCATAGTCGGACGTGTCCAGTGGACTAAAATGAAACGAGAGAAACTGCTGGTGACCATAAAATTAGCATATTTTAGAGTCAAACGTGTTCAGTAGACTAAAATGAAACGAGAGAAACTGCCTGGGACCATGTAATTAGCATATTTTAGAGTTGGACGTGTCCACTGGACTAAAATGAAACGAGAGAAACTGCCGGGAACCATGTAATTAGCACATTTTAGAGTCGGACGTGTTCAGTGGACTAAAATAAAACGAGCGAAACTGCCGGGGACCATGGAATTAGCATATTTTAGAGTCAAACGTGTCCAGTGGACTAAAATGAAACGAGAGAAACTGCCAGGAACCATGTAATTAGCATATTTTAGAGTCGGACGTGTCCACTGGACTAAACAAAAACGAGAGAAACTGCCGGGGACCATGGAATTAGCATATTTTAGAGTCAAACGTGTCCAGTGGACTAAAATGAAACGAGAGAAACTGCCAGGAACCATGTAATTAGCACATTTTAGAGTCGGACGTGTTCAGTGGACTAAAATAAAACGAGCGAAACTGCCGGGGACCATGGAATTAGCATATTTTAGAGTCAAACGTGTCCAGTGGACTAAAATGAAACGAGAGAAACTGCCAGGAACCATGTAATTAGCATATTTTAGAGTCGGACGTGTCCACTGGACTAAAATAAAACGAGCGAAACTGCCGGGGACCATGGAATTAGCATATTTTAGAGTCAAACGTGTCCAGTGGACTAAAATGAAACGAGAGAAACTGCCAGGAACCATGTAATTAGCACATTTCATAGTCGGACGTGACCAGTGGACTAAAATGAAAGGAGAGAAACTGCAGGGGATCATGTAATTAGCATATTTTAGAGTCGGACGAGTTCAGTGGACTAAAATGAAACGAGAGAAACTGCCGGGAACCATGTAATTATCATATTTTAGAGTCAAACGTGTCCAGTGGACTAAAATGAAACACGAGAAACTGCCGGGGACCAAGTAATTAGCATAATTTACAGGCGGACGTGTCCAGTGGACTAAAATGAAACGAAAGAAACTGCCAGGAACCATGTAATTAGTACATTTTAGAGTCGAACGTGTTCGGTGGACTAAAATGAAACGAGAGAAACTGCAGGGGATCATGTAATTAGCACATTTCATAGTCGGACGTGTCCAGTGAACTAAAATGAAACGAGAGAAACTGCCGGGGACCATGTAATTAGTATATTTTAGAGTCGGACGTGTCCACTGGACTAAACAAAAACGAGAGAAACTGCCGGGAACCATGTAATTAGCATATTTTAGAGTCGGACGAGTTCAGTGGACTAAAATGAAACGAGAGAAACTGCAGGGGACCAAGTAATTAGCATAATTTAGAGTCGGTCGTGTCCAGTGGACTAAAATGAAACGAAAGAAACTGCCGGAAACCATGTAATTAGCACATTTTAGAGTCGGACGTGTTCAGTGGACTAAAATGAAACGAGAGAAACTGCCGGGAACCATGTAATTAGTACATTTTAGAGTCGAACGTGTTCGATGGACTAAAATGAAACGAGAGAAACTGCCGGGAACCATGTAATTAGTATATTTTAGAGTCGAACGTGTTCGGTGGACTAAAATGAAACGAGACAAACTGCCGGGAACCATGTAATTAGCACATTTTAGAGTCGAACGTGTTCGGTGGACTAAAATGAAACGAGACAAACTGCCCTCGATCATGTAATTAGCGCATTTCATTGTCGGACATGTCCAGTGGACTAAAATGAAACGAGAGAAACTGCAGGGGACCAAGTAATTAGCATAATTTAGAGTCGGTCGTGTCCAGTGGACTAAAATGAAACGAAAGAAACTGCCGGAAACCATGTAATTAGCACATTTTAGAGTCGGACGTGTTCAGTGGACTAAAATGAAACGAGAGAAACTGCCGGGAACCATGTAATTAGTACATTTTAGAGTGGAACGTGTTCGGTGGACTAAAATGAAACGAGAGAAACTGCCGGGAACCATGTAATTAGTATATTTTAGAGTCGGACGTGTCCACTGGACTAAACAAAAACGAGAGAAACTGCCGGGGACCATGTAATTGTATTATTTTAGAGTCGGATGTGTCCAGTTGACATAAATAAAACGAAAGAAACTGCCGGTGACCAGGTAATTATCATACTTTAGAGTCGGACGTGTCCAGTGGACGAAAATGAAACGAGAGAATCTGCCGTGGACCATGTTATTAGCATATTTCATTGTCAGGCGTGTCCAGTGGACTAAAATGAAACGAGAGAAACTGCCGAGGACCAAGTAATTAGCATAATTTAGAGTCGGACGTGTCCAGTGGACGAAAATGAAACGAGAGAAACTGCCGGGAACAATATAATTATCATATTTTAGAGTCAAACGAGTCCAGTGGACTAAAATGAAACGAGAGAAACTGCCGTGGACCATGTTATTAGCATATTTCATTGTCAGGCGTGTCCAGTGGACTAAAATGAAACGAAAGAAACTGCCGAGGACCAAGTAATTAGCATAATTTAGAGTCGGACGTGTCCAGTGGACTAAAATGAAACGAAAGAAACTGCCGGGAACCATGTAATTATCATATTTTAGAGTCGGACGTGTCCAGTGGACTAAAATGAAACGAGAGAAACTGCCGGTGACCATAAAATTAGCATATTTTAGAGTCAAACGTGTTCAGTAGACTAAAATGAAACGAGAGAAACTGCCTGGGACCATGTAATTAGCATATTTTAGAGTTGGACGTGTCCACTGGACTAAAATGAAACGAGAGAAACTGCCGGGAACCATGTAATTAGCACATTTTAGAGTCGGACGTGTTCAGTGGACTAAAATAAAACGAGCGAAACTGCCGGGGACCATGGAATTAGCATATTTTAGAGTCAAACGTGTCCAGTGGACTAAAATGAAACGAGAGAAACTGCCAGGAACCATGTAATTATCATATTTTAGAGTAAAACGTGTCCAGTGGACTAAAATGAAACGAGAGAAACAGCCGGGAACCATGTAATTAGCACATTTTAGAGTCGGACGTGTTCAGTGGACTAAAATAAAACGAAAGAAACTGCCGGGAACCATGTAATTAGCATATTTTAGAGTCGGACGTGTCCAGTGGACTAAAATGAAAGGAGAGAAACTGCAGGGGATCATGTAATTAGCACATTTCATAGTCGGACGTGACCAGTGGACTAAAATGAAACGAAAGAAACTGCCGGGAACCATGTAATGATCATATTTTAGAGTCAAACGTGTCCAGTGGACTAAAATGAAACACGAGAAACTGCCGGGGACCAAGTAATTAGCATAATTTACAGTCGGACGTGTCCAGTGGACTAAAATGAAACGAAAGAAACTGCCTGGGACCATGTAATTAGTACATTTTAGAGTCGAACGTGTTCGGTGGACTAAAATGAAACGAGAGAAACTGCAGGGGATCATGTAATTAGCACATTTCATAGTCGGACGTGTCCAGTGAACTAAAATGAAACGAGAGAAACTGCCGGGGACCAAGTAATTAGCATAATTTACAGTCGGACGTGTCCAGTGGACTAAAATGAAACGAAAGAAACTGCCTGGGACCATGTAATTAGTACATTTTAGAGTCGAACGTGTTCGGTGGACTAAAATGAAACGAGAGAAACTGCAGGGGATCATGTAATTAGCACATTTCATAGTCGGACGTGTCCAGTGAACTAAAATGAAACGAGAGAAACTGCAGGGGATCATGTAATTAGCACATTTCATAGTCGGACGTGTCCACTGGACTAAACAAAAACGAGAGAAACTGCCGGGGACCAAGTAATTAGCATAATTTACAGTCGGACGTGTCCAGTGGACTAAAATGAAACGAAAGAAACTGCCCTTGATCATGTAATTAGCGCCATTGTCGGACATGTCTAGTGGACTAAAATGAAACGAGAGAAACTGCCGGGGACCATGTAATTAGTATATTTTAGAGTCGGACGTGTCCATTGGACTAAACAAAAACGAGAGAAACTGCCGGGAACCATGTAATTAGCATATTTTAGAGTCGGACGTGTCCAGTTGACAAAAATAAAACATGAGAAACTGACGGGGACCATGTAATTATAATATTTTAGAGTCGGACGTTTCCAGTTGACATAAATAAAACGAGAGAAACTGCCGGGTACCAAGTAATTAGCATAATTTAGAATCGGACGTGTCCAGTGGACTAAAATGAAATGAGAGAAACTGCCTGGGACCATGTAATTAGCATATTTTAGAGTTGGATGTGTCCAGTGGACTAAAATGAAACACGAGAAACTGCCGGGGACCAAGTAATTAGCATAATTTACAGTCGGACGTGTCCAGTGGACTAAAATGAAACGAAAGAAACTGCCTGGGACCATGTAATTAGTACATTTTAGAGTCGAACGTGTTCGGTGGACTAAAATGAAACGAGAGAAACTGCAGGGGATCATGTAATTAGCACATTTCATAGTCGGACGTGTCCAGTGAACTAAAATGAAACGAGAGAAACTGCCGGGGACCAAGTAATTAGCATAATTTACAGTCGGACGTGTCCAGTGGACTAAAATGAAACGAAAGAAACTGCCTGGGACCATGTAATTAGTACATTTTAGAGTCGAACGTGTTCGGTGGACTAAAATGAAACGAGAGAAACTGCAGGGGATCATGTAATTAGCACATTTCATAGTCGGACGTGTCCAGTGAACTAAAATGAAACGAGAGAAACTGCAGGGGATCATGTAATTAGCACATTTCATAGTCGGACGTGTCCACTGGACTAAACAAAAACGAGAGAAACTGCCGGGGACCAAGTAATTAGCATAATTTACAGTCGGACGTGTCCAGTGGACTAAAATGAAACGAAAGAAACTGCCCTTGATCATGTAATTAGCGCCATTGTCGGACATGTCTAGTGGACTAAAATGAAACGAGAGAAACTGCCGGGGACCATGTAATTAGTATATTTTAGAGTCGGACGTGTCCATTGGACTAAACAAAAACGAGAGAAACTGCCGGGAACCATGTAATTAGCATATTTTAGAGTCGGACGTGTCCAGTTGACAAAAATAAAACATGAGAAACTGACGGGGACCATGTAATTATAATATTTTAGAGTCGGACGTTTCCAGTTGACATAAATAAAACGAGAGAAACTGCCGGGTACCAAGTAATTAGCATAATTTAGAATCGGACGTGTCCAGTGGACTAAAATGAAACGAAAGAAACTGCCGGGAACCATGTAATTAGCACATTTTAGAGTCGGACGTGTTCAGTGGACTAAAATAAAACGAGAGAAACTTCCGGGAATCATGTAATTAGCATATTTTAGAGTCGGACGTGTACAGTGGACTAAAATGAAACTAGAGAAACTGCCGGGACCATGTAATTAGAATATTGTAGAGTCTGACGTGTTCAGTGGACTAAAATAAAACGAGAGAAACTGTCCGGGACCATGTAATTATAATATTTTAGAGTCGGACGTGTCCAGTTGACATAAATAAAACAAGAGAAACTGTCGTGGACCATGTAATTATCATACTTTAGAGTCGGACGTGTCCAGTGGACGAAAATGATACGAGAGAAACTGCCGGGGATTATGTAATTAGCACATTTCATAGTCGGACGTGTCCAATGGACTAAAATGAAACGAGAGAAACTGCCAGTGACCATAGAATTAGCATATTTTAGAGTCAGACGTGTCCAGTGGACTAAAATGAAACGAGAGAAACTGCCTGGGACCATGTAATTAGCATATTTCATTGTCAGGCGTGTCCAGTGGACTAAAATGAAACGAGAGAAACTGCCAGGGACCAAGTAATTAGCATAATTTAGAGTCGGACGTGTCCAGTGGACTAAAATGAAACGAAAGAAACTGCCGGGAACCATGTAATTAGCACATTTTAGAGTCGGACGTGTTCGGTGGACTAAAATGAAACGAAAGAAACTGCCGGGAACCATGTAATTAGCACATTTTAGAGTCGGACGTGTTCGGTGGACTAAAATGAAACGAAAAAAACTGCCGGGAACCATGTAATTAGCATATTTTAGAGTCGGACGTGTCTACTGGACTAAACTAAAACGAGAGAAACTGCCGGGAACCATGTAATTAGCATATTTTAGAGTCGGACGTGTCCAGTTGACATAAATAAAACGAAAGAAACTGCCGGTGACCAGGTAATTATCATACTTTAGAGTCGGACGTGTCTACTGGACTAAAATAAAACGAGAGAAACTGCCGTGGACCATGTTATTAGCATATTTCATTGTCAGGCGTGTCCAGTGGACTAAAATGAAACGAGAGAAACTGCCATGATCCATGTAATTATCATATTTTAGAGTCAAACGTGTCCAGTGGACTAAAATAAAACGAGAGAAACTGCAGGGGACCAAATAATTAGCATAATTTAGAGTCGGACATGTCCAGTGGACTAAAATGAGACGAAAGAAACTGCCGGGAACCATGTAATTAGCACATTTTAGAGTCGGACGTGTTCAGTGGACTAAAATGAAACGAGAGAAACTGCCGGGAACCATTTAATTAGCACATTTCATAGTCGGACGTGTCCAGTGGACTAAAATGAAACGAGAGAAACTACCGGTGACCATGGAATTATCATATTATAGAGTCGGACGTGTCCAGTGGACTAAAATGAAACGAGAGAAACTGCCGAGGACCAAGTAACTAGCATAATTTAGAGACGGACGTGTCCAGTGGACTATAATGAAACGAGAGAAACTGCCGGGGACCATGTAATTAGCACATTTTAGAGTCGGACGTGTCTAGTGGACTAAAATGAAATTAGAGAAACTGCAGGAGATCATGTAATTAGCACATTTCATAGTCGGACGTGTCCAGTGAACTAAAATGAAACGAGAGAAACTGCCGGGGACCATGTAATTAGCATATTTCATTGTCAGGCGTGACCAGTGGATTAAAATGAAACGAGAGAAACTGCCGGGAACCATGTAATTAGCACATTTCATAGTCGGACGTGTCCAGTGGACTAAAATGAAAGGAAAGAAACTGCCGGGGACCATGTAATTAGCATATTTTAGAGTCGGACGTGTCTACTGGACTAAACTAAAACGAGAAAAACTGCCGGGAACCATGTAATTAGCATATTTTAGAGTCGGACGAGTTCAGTGGACTAAAATGAAACGAGAGAAACTGCCGGGGACCATGTAATTGTATTATTTTAGAGTCGGATGTGTCCAGTTGACATAAATAAAACGAAAGAAACTGCCGGTGACCAGGTAATTATCATACTTTAGAGTCGGACGTGTCCAGTGGACGAAAATGAAACGAGAGAAACTGCCGTGGACCATGTTATTAGCATATTTCATTGTCAGGCGTGTCCAGTAAACTAAAATGAAACGAGAGAAACTGCCGAGGACCAAGTAATTAGCATAATTTAGAGTCGGACGTGTCCAGTGGACTAAAATGAAACGAAAAAAACTGCCGGGAACCAAGTAATTAGGATTTTTCATAATTAGGCGTTTCCAGTGGACTAAAATGAAACGGGAGAAACTGCCGGGGACCATGTAATTATCATACTTTAGAGTCGGACGTGTCCAGTGGACGAAAATGAAACGAGAGAAACTGCCGGGGATTATGTAATTAGCACATTTCATAGTCAGACGTGTTCAGTGGACTAAAATGAAACGAGAGAAACTGCCTGTGACCATGTAATTAGCATATTTTAGAGTTGGACGTGTCCACTGGACTAAAATGAAACGAGAGAAACTGCCGGGAACCATGTAATTAGTACATTTTAGAGTCGGACGTGTTCAGTGGACTAAAATGAAACGAGCGAAACTGCCCGGGACCATGGAATTAGCATATTTTAGAGTCAAAATTGTTCAGTGGACTAAAATGAATCGAGAGAAACTGCCGGGAACCATGTAATTATCATATTTTAGAGTAAAACGTGTCCAGTGGACTAAAATGAAACGAGAGAAACTGCCGAGGACCAAGTAATTAGCATAATTTAGAGTCAGACGTGTCCAGTGGACTATAATGAAACGAAAAAAACTGCCAGAAACTATGTAATTAGCACATTATAGAGTCGGACGTGTTCAGTGGACTAAAATAAAACGAAAGAAACTGCCGGGAACCATGTAATTAGCATATTTTAGAGTCGGACGTGTCCAGTGGACTAAAATGAAAGGAGAGAAACTGCAGGGGATCATGTAATTAGCACATTTCATAGTCGGACGTGACCAGTGGACTAGAATGAAACGAAAGAAACTGCCGGGAACCATGTAATGATCATATTTTAGAGTCAAACGTGTCCAGTGGACTAAAATGAAACACGAGAAACTGCCGGGGACCAAGTAATTAGCATAATTTACAGTCGGACGTGTCCAGTGGACTAAAATGAAACGAAAGAAACTGCCGGGGACCATGTAATTAGTATATTTTAGAGTCGAACGTGTTCGGTGGACTAAAATGAAACGAGAGAAACTGCAGGGGATCATGTAATTAGCACATTTCATAGTCGGACGTGTCCAGTGAACTAAAATGAAACGAGAAAAACTGCCGGGGACCATGTAATTAGTATATTTTAGAGTCGGACGTGTCCACTGGACTAAACAAAAACGAGAGAAACTGCCGGTAACCATGTAATTAGCATATTTTAGAGTCGGACGAGTTCAGTGGACTAAAATGAAACGAGAGAAACAGCCGGGAACCATGTAATTATATTATTTTAGAGTCAGACGTGTCCAGTGGACTAAAATGAAACGAGAGAAACAGCCGGGAACCATGTAATTATATTATTTTAGAGTCAGACGTGTCCAGTTGACATAAATAAAACAAAAGAAGAGAAACTGCCGGGGACCAAGTAATTAGCATAATTGACAGTCGGACGTGTCCAGTGGACTAAAATGAAACGAAAGAAACTGCAGGGGATCATGTAATTAGCACATTTTAGAGTCGAACGTGTTCGGTGGACTAAAATGAAACGAGAGAAACTGCAGGGGATCATGTAATTAGCACATTTCATAGTCGGACGTGTCCAGTGAACTAAAATGAAACGAGAGAAACTGCCGGGGACCATGTAATTAGTATATTTTAGAGTCGGACGTGTCCACATGACTAAACAAAAATGAGAGAAACTGCCGGGAACCATGTAATTAGCATATTTTAGAGTCGGACGAGTTCAGTGGACTAAAATGAAACGAGAGAAACTGCCGGGAACCATGTAATTATCATATTTTAGAGTCAAACGTGTCCAGTGGACTAAAATGAAACACGAGAAACTGCCGGGGACCAAGTAATTAGCATAATTTACAGTCGGACGTGTCCAGTGGACTAAAATGAAACGAAAGAAACTGCAGGGGATCATGTAATTAGCACATTTCATAGTCGGACGTGTCCAGTGAACTAAAATGAAACGAGAGAAACTGCCGGGGACCATGTAATTAGTATATTTTAGAGTCGAACGTGTTCGGTGGACTAAAGTGAAACGAGAGAAAATGCCCTCGATCATGTAATTAGCGCATTTCATTGTCGGACATGTCCAGTGGGCTAAAATGAAACGAGAGAAACTGCCGGGGACCATGTAATTAGTATATTTTAGAGTCAGATGTGTCCAGTGGACTAAAATGAAACGAGAGAAACTGCCGGGGACCATGTAATTAGTATATTATAGAGTCAAACGTGTCCAGTGGACTAAAATAAAACGAGAGAAACTGCAGGGGACCAAGTAATTAGCATAATTTAGAGTCGGACGTGTCCAGTGGACTAAAATGAAACGAAAGAAACTGCCGGAAACCATGTAATTAGCACATTTTAGAGTCGGACGTGTTCAGTGGACTAAAATGAAACGAGAGAAACTGCCGGGAACCATGTAATTAGTACATTTTAGAGTCGAACGTGTTCGGTGGACTAAAATGAAACAAGAGAAACTGCCGGGGACCATGTAATTGTATTATTTTAGAGTCGGATGTGTCCAGTTGACATAAATAAAACGAAAGAAACTGCTGGTGACCAGGTAATTATCATACTTTAGAGTCGGACGTGTCCAGTGGACGAAAATGAAACGAGAGAAACTGCCGGGAACCATATAATTATCATATTTTAGAGTCAAACGAGTCCAGTGGACTAAAATGAAACGAGAGAAACTGCCGTGGACCATGTTATTAGCATATTTCATTGTCAGGCGTGTCCAGTGGACTAAAATGAAACGAGAGAAACTGCCGAGGACCAAGTAATTAGCATAATTTAGAGTCGGACGTGTCCAGTGGACGAAAATGAAACGAGAGAAACTGCCGGGAACCATATAATTATCATATTTTAGAGTCAAACGAGTCCAGTGGACTAAAATGAAACGAGAGAAACTGCCGTGGACCATGTTATTAGCATATTTCATTGTCAGGAGTGTCCAGTGGACTAAAATGAAACGAGAGAAACTGCCGTGGACCAAGTAATTAGCATAATTTAGAGTCGGACGTGTCCAGTGGACTATAATGAAACGAAAGAAACAGCCGGGAACCATGTAATTAGCACATTTTAGAGTCGGACGTGTCCAGTGGACTAAAATGAAAGGAGAGAAACTGCAGGGGATCATGTAATTAGTATATTTTAGAGTCGGACGTGTCCATTGGACTAAACAAAAACGAGAGAAACTGCCGGGAACCATGTAATTAGCATATTTTAGAGTCGGACGTGTCCAGTTGACAAAAATAAAACATGAGAAACTGACGGGGACCATGTAATTATAATATTTTAGAGTCGGACGTGTCCAGTTGACATAAATAAAACGAGAGAAACTGCCGGGTACCAAGTAATTAGCATAATTTAGAGTCGGACGTGTCCAGTGGACTAAAATGAAACGAAAGAAACTGCCGGGAACCATGTAATTAGCACATTTTAGAGTCGGACGTGTTCAGTGGACTAAAATAAAACGAGAGAAACTGCCGGGAATCATGTAATTAGCATATTTTAGAGTCGGACGTGTACAGTGGACTAAAATGAAACTAGAGAAACTGCCGGGACCATGTAAGTAGCATATTTTAGAGTCTGACGTGTTCAGTGGACTAAAATAAAATGAGAGAAACTGTCCGGGACCATGTAATTATAATATTTTAGAGTCGGACGTGTCCAGTTGACATAAATAAAACAAGAGAAACTGTTGTGGACCATGTAATTATCATACTTTAGAGTCGGTCGTGTCCACTGGACTAAAATAAAACGACAAAAACTGCCGTGGACCATGTAATTAGCATATTTCAGAGACGGATGTGTCCAGTGGACTAAAATGAAACGAGAGAAACTGTCGGGGGCCATGTAATTAGCATATTTTAGAGTCGGACGTGTCCAATGGACTAAAATGAAACGAGAGAAACTGCCTGGGACCATGTAATTAGCATATTTCATAGTTGGACGTGTCCAGTGGACAATAATGAAACGTGAGAAACTACCGTGGACCATATAATTAGCATATTTTAGAGTCGGACGTGTTCACTGGACTAAAATAAAACGAGAAAAACTGTCGGGGACCATGTAATTAGCATATTTTAGAGTCGGACGAGTTCAGTGGACTAAAATAAAACGAGAGAAACTGCCGGGGACCATGTAAGTATAATATTTTAGAGTCGGACGTGTCCAGTTGACATAAATAAAACGAGAGAAACTGCCGGGGACCAAGTAATTAGCATAATTTAGAGTCGGACGTGTCCAGTGGACTAAAATGAAACGAAAGAAACTGCCGGGAACCATGTAATTAGCACATTTTAGAGTCGGACGTGTTCAGTGGACTAAAATAAAACGAGAGAAACTGCCGGGAATCATGTAATTAGCATATTTTAGAGTCGGACGTGTACAGTGGACTAAAATGAAACTACAGAAACTGCCGGGACCATGTAAGTAGCATATTTTAGAGTCTGACGTGTTCAGTGGACTAAAATAAAATGAGAGAAACTGTCCGGGACCATGTAATTATAATATTTTAGAGTCGGACGTGTCCAGTTGACATAAATAAAACAAGAGAAACTGTTGTGGACCATGTAATTATCATACTTTAGAGTCGGTCGTGTCCACTGGACTAAAATAAAACGACAAAAACTGCCGTGGACCATGTAATTAGCATATTTCAGAGACGGATGTGTCCAGTGGACTAAAATGAAACGAGAGAAACTGTCGGGGGCCATGTAATTAGCATATTTTAGAGTCGGACGTGTCCAATGGACTAAAATGAAACGAGAGAAACTGCCTGGGACCATGTAATTAGCATATTTCATAGTTGGACGTGTCCAGTGGACAATAATGAAACGTGAGAAACTACCGTGGACCATATAATTAGCATATTTTAGAGTCGGACGTGTTCACTGGACTAAAATAAAACGAGAAAAACTGTCGGGGACCATGTAATTAGCATATTTTAGAGTCGGACGAGTTCAGTGGACTAAAATAAAACGAGAGAAACTGCCGGGGACCATGTAAGTATAATATTTTAGAGTCGGACGTGTCCAGTTGACATAAATAAAACGAGAGAAACTGCCGGGGACCAAGTAATTAGCATAATTTAGAGTCGGACGTGTCCAGTGGACTAAAATGAAACAAAAGAAACTGCCGGGTATTATGTAATTAGCACATTTCATAGTCGGACGTGTCCAGTGGACAGAAATGAGATGAGAGAAACTGCCGGGAACCATGTAATTAGCACATTTTAGAGTCGGACATGTTCAGTGGTCTAAAATGAAACGAGCGAAACTGGCTGAGACCATGTAATTAGCATATTTCATTGTCAGGCGTGTCCAGTGGACTAAAATGAAACGAGAGAAACTGCCAGGAACCATGTAATTATCATATTTTAGAGTCAAACGTGTCCAGTGGACTAAAATGAAACGAGAGAAACTGCCTGGGTCCATGTAATTAGCATATTTCATTGTCAGGCGTGTCCAGTGGACTAAAATGAAATGAGAGAAACTGCAGGGGACCAAGTAATTAGCATAATTTAGAGTCGGACGTGTCCAGTGGACTAAAATAAAACAAAAGAAACTGCCGGGAACCATGTAATTAGCACATTTTAGAGTCGGACATGTTCAGTGGACTAAAATGAAACGAGAAAAACTGCCGGGGACCATGTATTTATCACATTTTAGAGTCGGACGTGTCCAGTGGACTAAAATGAAAGGAGAGAAACTGCAGGGGATCATGTAATTAGCACATTTCATAGTCGGACGTGTCCAGTGGACTAAAATGAAACGAGAGAAACTGCCGGGGACCATGTAATTAGCATATTTTAGAGTCGGACGTGTCCACTGGACTAAACTAAAACGAGAGAAACTGCCGGGAACCATGTAATTAGCATATTTTAGAGTCGGATGAGTTCAGTGGACTAAAATGAAACGAAAGAAACTGCCGGGAACCATGTAATTAGCACATTTTAGAGTCGGACGTGTCCACTAGACTAAAATATAACGAGAGAAACTGCCTAGGACCATGTAATTAGCATATTTTAGAGTCGAACGTGTCCACTGGACTAAAATAAAACGAGAGAAACTGTCGGGGATTATGTAATTAGCATATTTTGGAGTCGAACGTGTCCACTGGACTATAATAAAACGAGAGAAACTGCCGGGGACCATGTAATTAGCATATTTCATAGTTGGACGTGTCCTGTGGCCGAAAATGAAACGTGAGAAACTGCCGGGGACCATGTAATTAGCATATTTTAGAGTCGGACGTGTTCACTGGACTAAAATAAAACGACAAAAACTGCCGTGGACCATGTAATTAGCATATTTCAGAGACGGATGTGTCCAGTGGACTAAAATGAAACGAGAGAAACTGTCGGGGGCCATGTAATTAGCATATTTTAGAGTCGGACGTGTCCAATGGACTAAAATGAAACGAGAGAAACTGCCTGGGACCATGTAATTAGCATATTTCATAGTTGGACGTGTCCAGTGGACAATAATGAAACGTGAGAAACTACCGTGGACCATATAATTAGCATATTTTAGAGTCGGACGTGTTCACTGGACTAAAATAAAACGAGAAAAACTGTCGGGGATTATGTATTTATCATATTTTAGAGTCTGACGTGTCCGCTGGACTAAAATAAAGCGACAGAAACTGCCGTGGACCATGTAATTAGCATATTTTAGAGTCGGACGTGTTCAGTGGACTAAAATGAAACGAGAGAAACTGCCGGGGACTATGGAATTAGCATAATTTAGAGTCGAACGTGTCCAGTGGACTAAAATGAAACGAGAGAAACTGCCGGGGACCAAGTAATTAGCATAATTTAGAGTCGGACGTGTCCAGTGGACTGAAATGACCAGTGGACTGAAATGAAACGAGAGAAACTGCCGGGGACCATTTTATTAACATATTTTAAAGTCGGACGTGTCCATTGGACTTAAATGAAACGAGAGAAACTGATGGGGATATATTTCATAGTCGTACGTGTCCTGTGGTCGAAAATGAAACTGCCGGGAATGTGTAATGTCCCCCTCTATGAATTCAATTATTGCATACACACTATTACAATAACATTTCATGTAGTGGTGAACTAGCACACTTTCTGGTGTGTATGTGTGTTTGTGTGTTTTACAGATCTGACGATAAATAAAGTTCGTGTGTTAGCATGTGACAATCCAGAGTGGAAGACTGTATGGATTAAAACAGTATGTGTGTGAGTTTGTTCAACATTTAATGTCAAAATAAATACTTTATTGTGTAGGAGACCCTTTGCCAACCTGGTACTGAAGTGTTAATAAACAATATCTTAATAGACTGTAATGTCAGAGACTACAACATACTGGAGTGTCCTCACATGAGTAACAGACATGGAGTGACCTGATAGGTTAATGGAGTCCTGTGGCCACAGTTGATCTGTAAGTGGCTCACTGTATGCGTGAGCAAATCTGTATGTATGTGTGTGCACATGTATGTATTTGTGTGCACATGTGTGTATGTGTGTGCACATGTGTGTATGTGCGTATATAAGTTTGTGTGTTTATTTTATACATATGTATATAAATATTTAGCCACGTACGACTTCCAGAAGACCACTGTGTTAGTGAATGGAACTGCAGTCACACTCAAGTCTGAGTTTGTGGAACACTCTCATGCTGTTGGTGTCGTGTATGCGGTAGTGCCTGTGGATGGTGGCCATATTGTCCTCATTTTGCTGGAGTTGGTGATCATTACTATTCTTGTATGGAATTATATAACTATTTGTTAAAATAAAGTTAATAATTTTTATTCAAAAATAACAGAAGACATAAATCCACAAAGTTTAAATTTGAAATATGGGATATAATACATGAAGCATAAAATTCAATGAGTGTTTTCAAATGTATATCCCTGTAGTGTTGATTGAATTCAATCCACAGCAATTCTATAACAAAAACAATACAATAATTCAAATGCTACTATAATAACAATATTCTTACTGGAGTTGTTGCTTTAATTCATCTGCCACTTGTCTACAATAGTCCACTTGAGACAATACAGTAACAAACTCCTCGAGGGCAGTAGGTCTAGTTGATAAGACTGTACGAATGCTACTCAGAAGGTTCCTTGTCTTCTCTACATCAATCCAGTTCTGACGTTGACAGAGCTGGTCATACATGTCCGGAGATATGAGTCCAATACTGTAGCAGTGATCAGCTACTGTCATAACACAAGGCTTCACTGAGTGCACCAAGTCAGGATACACACTCAGAAATATACTCAAGTTATTGTCACCTAATAATAAAACATTTATAATGATACCAAATAAAAACAATAACTTGACTTACTTTCTGAGACCTCTACCACAGGATCTTTCTTCTCGTATTTCTAAAACCAAATAATATCATTGTTAGTTATTGCAAGTTAGAATACATATTCTATTTCTTCATACCTGTCCATACCAAATGAGGTGTCTATTGGTGAGTACAACTGGTTGTGGATAATCTGGATTGAAGAGACAGGTCATAACCTCTGGAATCGTGTCTGCACCATCCACCACTCCAAGATGATTTTCTCCTTCATGTGAACGACAGTCAAAGGCAAACTGGTAGTCCATGGAGCTATTGTAGTTCATTCTGGAACTAGCCTTCTTTAGAGTGTCTTCTATTTCTTGTTTTAGAGAAGTACATTCATGGTGAATGGAGTCTTGGAAAGTAGGATCACAAGAAACTACGACTTCGAAATATTTAGATTTCGATACAAAATACACGTGAACTTTTTTTGTTCCATACAAAAAGTGCACCATGTTTTTCTTGACACCTTCTGCAATGAAAGTGAAGGACTTGTTGGATACGAGACATGCCATTGCAGCAGGAAAGAGTCCCATAGGAGTAAACCCACTACTGAAGTACATCAAGAGAGGTTCCACGAAACAAGATCTACAGGATTCTTTGTGGAATAGGTCCAGTTCCTTTGCACTAGTGTTTTCTAACACGCACGGCATGATGTATTCTTTCTCCTCTTCTAACACTGAGTTAGTATCAGAAGATTCGACTGATGCAATCTCAGCTATCAAGTGAAGATATGCTAGCAAAGCTACCAGTTGCTCTGGTGGAATCAGATCTCCTGAAATGTCAGCTGTAGCTGTCTTCAAATCTGTCATAGAGAATCGACCTGTCTTCCTGAATCTCTCGGATGTGGCCTGACCTACGCTATCAAAGCTCATGGCTTTAAGAATGACACCAGTGATACTGTCATACACTACCTGGATGTCTATGATGACCAGGTCCTCCAAACCAGGCACACTGGGGAAGTACATCAGAACACCGGCATGGTGGTGAAGAAACCACAGAGCTGCTTTGGTCTCGTAGGGTGTCATATTGAAGGCATGGGACAAGGCCAAGCAGGTCTCCAGGCTGGCTGTCTTCACTTCTCTCATGCGAAGACACAAGCTGAACAGAAGCCACACAGCTGGAATTTTCAGCTTTTTAAAGTGTTTCTCCATGGCATTCTCCAGTAGCTGATGCAAGTGATCGATCTCTTCTACTCCACCTCCCATGTTGTCTAAAGAAACAACAAGCTTGTCTTTTGAGCAGAACTGAACTATGCCTTTTTTGTAGGAGTCTGTGTCTCGAATCACTTTTTGAAGCTGCGAATCGACTGTAGCGATGACTTCATCAGAAACCTTGTCTTTGTGAGTACCCACTATATACACTACAGACTTGGAGGACTCCAGTATCTCACCAATGGCTGAGTTGTTCGCTCCTGGCTGAGGTTGAAGATGGGTGGAGGAACTGAGACAAGATATACTGGCCAGAGTACGCAAAAGCATCTCTTGCAGAGTAAACTCAGATTTCTCTGGTGCAGTTGTCTCTCCTGAAGCTCTCTGATAAAAGACCTGATACTCCTCATATAGTTGGAACTTGTAGCTAAAGAACAGCAAGTAGAGGCCAGGTCCTATGGTGAGTGCTGGTAGCATGTCCATCAGCTCAGGTTGACCTCCGGTGTCCTCCATTCTCAAAAAAGCTTTAAAAGAGTGCTTCACATTTTCTGCAAAGTGTGGTTGTTTGGACACTGTCTCGAATATGGCAGCTATTTCAGAATAATCTGGTGATCTGATTTTTTGTTTGGTCAATAATTTTAGTTTTGCCAGCATTTTGTGTATTAAGTTAGGCTGTGGCTTTTGAGCAGAGCGTGATTGCTTGGTGATTCTAATTTGTTGCTTTTTAACCTGATGGGACTGCCCTGTGCTGCTAGCCTGACTGACCTTTGCCCTGGTGTCGCTATCTCCATGGGAATCAGCTGTAGCCTCAGAAGTGGATTCAGTTTCAGAAGTGGAATCAGCCACAAAACTCTCTTTGAGAGTGTGAAAGAGTAGAGAAGCTTCCTCAGTGGGATTCTTTACAATGGTCCAGTCTACACTTCTTTCTGCTGTAGTTGGATCAGACTTGCCTTGGACTACCACATTGGAGCAACACTCCACTGTGCCTGTGCTGCCATGAATCTGCCCCTCTTCTTTTGCTGACAGAAGATCTATGATCTCTTTCTTAATTCTCCTGAGAGTTGTACTCTTGCCTTGTCTTGGAGGACCAAGGGACATAAACTTTAAAGACAGAAGCTCCAACACTTCCTTGGAAATGATGAAGTGTTTATATGCATCTTCATATTTTAGAACAACTATTAAACATAAAATAAAATATGCATTATAAAATACTGCAAATAAAACACTAATTAGTTATTACAGTCTCATTGGTTATACTATACAAGTAACCCACTCACTGCACCAGTACAATTAGCTGGCTCCAGCAATACAGAGTGTGGGCAGCTGGTTTTATAGCCTGGAGCTAAGCCAGTAGAAGCAGCTGCCAGTAGAAGCAGCTGCACTCTAGCACTTGCAATTTTGGCCAAGACAATCAATTACCTTACTTATTATAATATCATAATTAATATAATAAATATTTAGTTTTAACTTAATTAACTTAATAATAAATAATAATATTCTAGTTTTATTATAGTACAAGTTTTTAATACCTAACTTTAGTATCCCATATAATCTATAAATGGGACATTCTAAAGAGAAGCCAATATCACTGAAGGCAAGATGGCTTTCTAGAGATGCTGCTATTCTCTTACACTAACCTGACAGAGTTCCTTTATGTACTCCATCTCTATTAGCAACCAGCAACTGTCCAGTAGACAAGACTGCAGTAGCTATAGATCCACTATTATACTTCTGTTCTGGTCTATCTCCCTCACTAGTAGTCTCAATCCACTCCTCTGTCTTGTTGGAGTAACTTCTAATGGTAGAATGGACATCGATGCCGATTAGATTCGATACATAGGAGATGATAGCTAAGATGGCAGTAAGTGTGGTTACTGTCCTCCATATTGTTTGTCTTCTTGTCCTGCCATTACTAGCAGATGCTAAGAGAGACTCTAAACTGCATATAAACAGAATCTTCTCCTTGCCAGCTCCTCCTGTGAAGTAGAAGTTGCCTTCATGGAGTGTTGATCGCATGTCCCAGCATGTAGAAGGAAGTGAGTCTGCAGTCGTCCAATGGTCGTTGAGTAGAACTTCCACTACGTCCAACTCCTCGTAATGTGAGCCACTCCCACCAGCCACGACCAGGACCTCTGGTGATCCTCCACTAACTGATGATGGCCAGTAGCGACGAGTAGGCATGGCACGTAGCGATGGCTTCCAGTCTAGACCAGTAGTACTAGTCAATAGAGTGTCAGTGAGTTCCCTAGTGGAGGGATGACTTCCACCAACCAATACAAACTTAGACTGGTAGGTAGTTAGGGACGAGAGTTCATATGGTGCACGAGTAGTAGTCCATGAGTGAAGGTCAGTAGAGATGTGAAGTGTGCGATAATTAGAATGCATAACAATGACTTTATTTTGTAGTACTGCACATTGTACAGGCAGGACATCCTTACTCCATGTATGGCAGTGCTCCCAGTGAAGAGAGACTGGAGGATGGAGATCTCTCTAAATACAAATAAATAAATAAATATATAATTAAAGTGATAAATAAACAAACAAACAAACAGCATTTAAGTGCTATTTAAACGAGACTTGACATGCAAACACACCAACAAACTTATAAAGACTACAAACACATGTTGTAAACAAACACACCAACAAATGTATTCCTATATTATCAGCTTATGCATATGCTATATAAACATTCTGTACAAGTTTAAATAACTGCATAAATGCTAACAAACAACAATATAATTCACAAACATACAATTTTACTCTATAATTTACAGAATGTATACACACAATAACAATAGCAACTGTGTGACATACTAACACACAAACATACAGGTTCTCACACAATGCTTACATACAACACAATATTTAGTATATAAAACGGTAAAAAACAATACTGAGAAATAAACAAATAAACAAACACACAAACATACAACTAGTACAATGCGTAAATATGTGCACACAAACACAAAATAATGACATGATATTCCAAACACACAAACACATAATAAGAGAATGTGCTGTTTCTTCCTGTGCTAAAATAATGTACAGTAGGCACCAGAAAAGAAAGATTTTTTTTTGCACTGAAGGAGTTATTGTAGAAAAAGAAAAAAGAGAGAAAATGTTACGGCAGTTGATAAAATATAGTTTTTCAGTTCGACTATGTTAAAGTTTTAATGCTCGTTTACCATATGCCACTTTCAGGAATGTAAAAAAATGATGCTATTTTAAATATCATTGGCTTAGATATTCTCACTAATAGAGACCCAACTGTAGCTGGTAGAAAGACTAAGAAGTAGGGACCTGTCAGAGCAGCAAGTTCAGCGAAAATCCAGTCAGTCTGCTTAATCGAAGAAAGTCAGTTTTTTTTTTATTGTGCAAGCAGTTTAGCATGACCCCTATAGCATTTAGAGGGTAGTACAAGGCTTAGCTTGCTGATATAGCTGTGGAAGAGTTTCTAGCTTTTAGCTGTAAATCAACTGAAACGAGAACTTGACTAGTAAAATTTTTTATTGTGACTGTACCAACTGTTTAGTCAAAACGCAATGAAAAAATTGTAAAAAAAAAGCTTTTTTCTTTTCGAAAGACACCTGCTATGCTGTATAGAAAGCTAACACATGAACATATATATTTTAAAAAAAAAACCCCAAAACATAATCTTCCTATAAAAGTGCACAAACATACAAATATACATCCCAAATACAAATTATTTACACATGGTAAAAACTGTAAATAAACCACTAAACAAACACAACAACAAAAAAATTACTACAAATATATGCTGTGTTTATGTGTTATAAACACACAACTTACTATATTTCTGGAACAAACTAGACTTCAAATAGCTAGAGTAAATAGATACAAACTGTAGCATAAAGAGAGGGATAGTCTAACCATCCTCCAGCACAAAAACAACTAGCAACTGGAAAAAAGAGAGGGAAAGTCATGTCTGAGCATGCTCATGAAAAGAACCTGGTGTCTTTTTAAGAGCATGCTCAGGAACATGACTTTTACCCTCTCTTTTTTCCAGTTGCCAGTGCATTGGCTGTGAGCATGCTCACACATTACTTTCCCTCTTTTTTTCAGTTCAGCTGGTATCTCTTTATGAGCATGCTCAGACATAAGTTTCCCTCTTTCTATCCAGTTGTTGATGCCTTATATATAATGATCAGACATTAATTTCCCTTTTTCTAGTTGTAAAAAAAAATTAAGCTAAGCACTTGGCATGTGTGTAGGTAGCAGTGTTTTCCCTTCTTTCAACCCTTTTGTAAAAGCTATACAAACAGCTGGCTATATAGGGAAGGCTGGATCTAGGCTAACAAACATTTGATTAAGTAATGAGCTAGCGGTAGCTATGCGCTCACCTCTGTACGAACTTGCGGCTGGCTTTCCGCCATTGCTTACTGACAGAGTCGATTGTTTTCCAAAATAGGGCGTTCCCACATTTTTAATTTCTGACCCACCACACCCAAAATGCGGACTATATAAAGTAGATTCATAAAATATTGCGTTACTGGAAGAATCACGCAGAATGGCTGGTATTCACCTTTGACCTCAATTGGTATCTCTGCAACTGCATTGCAAGAGCTCTTGCCGCCTGCTCTCACTGCTGGCGTGGTAAGTGTTCTCCAGTGTGTGTTGGTAGTAGAGAAGTATTGGTTCCAATAGGTCTGATAATGCATGCAGTGCAGGGGCGGATCTAGGGGGGGCTCGACTAGTGTCGTACGAGCCCCCCTTTTTTCATGATGAGCCCCCTTTTTTTCAAGATGAGCCTTCATTAGCTAGCCACTGGATTCATTTCTTACCTTAAGCGGGAAAAGTACGAGAACAATATACTTTTCGCTGTCCAGTTCCTTTGTTTGCTGCGGTCGCAGCCTTCTAATAGGCGCACTCCATCAATTTTAATATGCTGAGTCAGGAATTTTGCAATTCGTCCGTTTGAATGGTAGCATGTCTAAACAAATAAAACTAGGCTGTTTTTAAAACCTCCTACCAAGTAAGCAGGTGAAGGTGTAGTATCTCATAACACGATTTAGATTGTGTTAATGTAGTTAACAGTTTCATATTATTATTATATTTTTTTTTGCATTTTTTTAGTCATTTCATTAATTTCAATGGACAGAAGTGTTACTTAGCTTGTTATATTCTTTCTTCATGGTTAAACTTAATAATTATTACTACATTCATCAAAATTTCATTCCTACTTACTTAAGTTTAATGTTCTTCATGATGAACTGATTCATTCATTTTATTTGTTCAAGCCATTTTAATAGTTCATTTTTTCATTCCCTAGTAATGCTAATAAAATGAAGCACCCAAGGCGCAAACCCTCAGCGCTATTAAACACTACCTAGCTATTACAATATAATCTCCTTCCAAAAGAACAAGCAATCTGTTAGCTATTTTTAATGAGGCATCAAAATAGCTTGACCAATGAAAAATGGTACCTGGAAACGCTGTCTTCATAACAAAAGGAGCTAAACTGGCCAGAAACACTCACCTGTATACATTTTCTATGCGAAATTTCACTTTCAACTCGTTAACTTCCCTTAGCATAAAGCGAACACTACACCGCTGGCTGCAGAAATTATTTGCTCACGTGATTATGTGACGCTAGGGGGCGTTGCCTATAAAAGCTGGTATCTACGTGGAACTTTTCTCAACGATTAGCCCGAAATTAAAAAGTAGCTCGATAAAAGGTCTTAAATCTTCGTCCTGAGCAAGTTCATGCCTAAATCAACTGTTAATTTTCAGTAATCTCCAAAATCAGAGCGTGACAAACTTGACAGGACGATGACTGCTATAACCTTCTTGCTTATAACTATGAATATACTCTTGTAGGAAGTAAATAGAACGCGTCCTAAAATTAGTTATATTCTTAAAAGAGCCCCCCCTTGGAAAATCCTAGATCCGCCCCTGATGCATCACCAATACTGGAGTGCTATTCTGACACTAGGCTAGCTTGTTGTGGTCACCTGACAACACTTTGTTAAATATACTTTTACAGTGGAACAGCAATTGTCTGGACGTCTGGACATCAATCATCCGTTAACTGGAACAGAACAAATGCTGCATGCACATAACAATTGCAATGGCCTGAAAAAAAGGGAGGAGCTACTGTACTTCAAAGAATTTGAATTCCAGAAGTCCACCATCACTATCATCAAGAAAGGCAAGGGTAAGTTAATAGCTTTTGCTTCCCAAAATGGGTCCTTTATGAAAATCGCAGCAACATTTTATTGTTATGAACATTTCAATTCCCCAATTAGTTACATGCGGCTAGGGAGAATAAGTTAGCATTGGTAAAGATCGTCAAACGTTACGCAATTGCGCCAAACACACTAGCAAATCAAAGCAAGGAACGGTTATGCACCAATGGTTATATGATTTCTATATATACCTAGCTAGCTCTTCCAGCCCCCTTTATTACCTTGTATTGTTTAGGAAGGTGATTAATTTCATTATTTTGTTCAAATGCTCACTGTGTAGAGTATCCAATAGTATATGCCTATGTGTATAACTATGTATGTGTGTGAGTACAACTGTATGTGTGTGCATGCTGACGTTGGTTTTTCTAGATGGAAAGTAATTTAACTGAAGTAATCAAAAGTAGCTCAATAAGAATGATAACATTTGTCCAATCCACTTATTGGAATTCAATCTTGTTGGATTTCTTTAATTACCAATTTATTGCTAGCTAGTTTGTATGCTTTGAAAATCATGTCGTCACCAGGAAATTCTTAAAAATGGATACATTTTTTTAAATCTAAAATTTGTCTACATTCTTCAAAAGCATAATTAGCTACTCTGTAGCATGACTTAGAGAAGAATTAGTAAAGCATTTATCAACAGTAAGTGCAATAAATGTACCTCACATCATTCAGTTACTGCTGAATGAAGCATTAGCATTTCATGTGATTTGTGAATGTCATATTTGATTTGTGCTTTATTCTTCACTTTTGCACAATTGCAGAAATGCTTTGTCACGAGCTATAATATAATATATAAGTAGTTTATCAAGGCGTCTATTAACCTTGTGATTGAGATAAACATTAAGTTTATCAAGGCGTCTATTAACTTGTGATTGAGATAAACATTAAGTTTATCAGGTGTCTATTAACCTTGTGATTGAGATAATCATTAAGTTTATCAGGCGTCTATTAACTTGTGATTGAGATAATCATTAAGTTTATCAGGCGTCTATTAACTTGTGATTGAGATA
>WLWD01001781.1_pt1 | contig 31469 bp, 24 predicted proteins | sample 6712731 | NCBI WGS metagenome assembly WLWD01 (sample SAMN12718690, study PRJNA576275) | sponge metagenome | isolation source: marine sponge | host: Mycale hentscheli | place: New Zealand: South Island, Marlborough, Capsize Point | collected 2014-11-01
ACATGACAAACACAAACATAGGATTATTATAGTCATTAAAAGAGGACGAGGAATCAATAAATACGAGTTCCCCAGCTTGTTGTATGTGTTTGTGAACTCGAGACATTAAAGGAGTACATATGCTAAAATTAAAGGATGTCATGTTTCCCTTCACTATTATTAAATTGTTGTACTGAAGCTTTACCACCAAGATCTTTGTTAGTTTCGTTATATTTATTTATCCGTGCTTCTAGATCAGCGAAGAGTTCTTTTCCAGTGCGGACTCCCAAGTTATTTTTCCTCCATTTATTGAATAGATTATAGATATCACTAATTTTAGGGTTTACATTTCGGTCTGCTAAAAGCTGAGCGTTTTGTTGGTACATTAAATTCGTTTCATTTTCAAGATGTGCACTACTTGGAGAGTGACCTTGTTTAAATAAATCATAATACTTGGATTTGGTTTCGTCCGATATAGGCCTGAATCTCAGGGCATCAGCTACATTAATGGTGTGATTATGATTATGTTGTAGGATGACCTCAACTAAGTATCCTCGATGATGTTGATGAGGTGCTAATATAGTAATACTTATTTGTGCAGGACAATTATTATTCTTAAGATTATGTAAACGGTGTGTTGTCTTCAAGCTCAAATTAGTTATTTCTTTTTTTCGTTGGTTATGGTGGCATCATAAATATAGTTTCTTGCATACTCGCTTTCCTAATCTATTTTTGCTGCGCTGAAACACCATGGTCTCCTGTGTCACTTGATTGTATTGTTGCACCCATTCTCTTGCTTCTTGTTCATTTTCTAATTGTATTTTGAAGGTACATTTGAAGTTATAGGTTCGAGTATTGCAGTAATCTATTTCAACAAACTTGTATGTGTAATTACTAGGCAGTACTGCTGCTATGTAATTATTATGAGCAGTTATGTCATCTATGCTTCCACTCTCACTGTTGTACTCAGCTGTACATATTTCATCATTAATTTCTTGCCGCTTTTTAAAATCGTGAATTATTGAGCTGGTATTTATTTTACGTTCAATAATCCAAGAAATTACACTAAGTCTCAACTGAGTACTGTGCATAGAGGGTTTAACTAAACATTGGGGAGAAGTCTTTTCATTCCAGCTGTACCAGTTCTCCCAATTACAGCGCATCACAGCTGCCATGCAAAGCACTATGACACCACAAACATTAGAGCAAGTTTGGGTGGGATAAAATGGACACACGTTTGTCGGATCTTTCTTCTCATTGGATTGCAAGTTTATAATATTGTATAACTTTAGTTCTATTCCTAATTTACCTAATAATGGTTCAACCATGTGTGTTAAGTTAGATGGAATATCCCAGCTCAGTGAATCACCGTAATACGCTAGTTTTGTTTCAGTATTAAGTGCCAATAATGTCCAATGATTTCCTTGCTTTATTCCATCAGAAATAAAAATGGACTTACTGATATGGTCTTGTCCTACATTAAGAGCCAAAATAACCTTTCCATTCTGAAACACTTTGCTTTTCGATATCAAGAAATCTCTTATGCATTTATCTGGGGTACATACTACGCACATAATATCTTCATACTGCTGATTCAAAAGAGTGAACAATTCATTTATTTCATTTTCAGTTATCCAATATCTCTAGTTAAATTTATCAGCTTTGTTTCATGATTCGAGCTAGATTGGCTAAAGAACTCCATAATTATTTTAGTATTAATTCCATATAAGTCACCAGTTTCGGTTAACCAAGTCATAATCTTACCTATGGTGCTGTTATGTTTTAAGTCGTAATGATACCACTGAAGTTGTTTTAATCCATTATAGTCCATCAATCCCATTGGAAATTTTATGTATATAAATTTTTTCACACTTACTTCTGTTTGTTTACATAGCAGACTTATGGCTTTGGTAATGGAAGTGAGTGAAGGAATCTCTGTTAGACCACATGGATGGACCACTGACTTTGCAACCTCGGAAATTACTATGTCCATGGATAGACTTGCAGATATGACTGGAGCATTATCATAACATAACTTTTCCAATCCTCCACCCTAATCATGTACGATAAATCAATATGTTGTTATGTTGTTGTTTTATTCGTATTGTACTTACCATAAGATATTGACTTTTAGATAATTTTGTGGATGACTGTCGGGTATTATCTCTGGAGCAATGAAATGTTTAAGATAAATTTGTTTAATTTATATGTCAGCCATTGTAGTTTTTTAAATGGTGTTATTTTCAAGATAGTGAACTAATAAGAAAGTGTATTAACCTCTTCTTCTAATACATCCACCATTATTCCTTACCTTGTCAAAAAGATTGCAGTTAATAACAGTAGAACTCTAAGCATCAAGATGAAACAATCGCTATAAGAGGAAAGAAACTCCAAAAACAGTTCAGGATCAGGAAAGTGATCTGGAACAGTAAAAGACCCAGCATTCACCCCTGGATCTGGGAACAAAGAATTCCCAGATTGTGCTGAAAAGCACAAGGGATCCTGCATGGGAACAGTCACAAGAAGCCATAGAAGTAGAAACTTTGAAGACAGCATGGTAGCAAGCATTTCACCGCGGGAAGCCAAAAAAATAATAAATAGGGCCAACTCTTGTTCGCCGCGCATGCGCAAATGATTGAACTATCTGGTGCACCATGAACTTTGACCTTTAATAAACGTTGCTAGTTTTTCTAAGTCCTCAAAGGGTGCGTCGTTTAAAAAATCGCTACCCGGGTTTGTTCTTGCTGAGTCAGCTAATCATGACGTCATGAACCGATTGCGTGGGATTTAGGATTTGTGGCCATTCTTTTCACCCACGCGCATTTAAAAAAAAAAAGCGCCAGTAAGAGGTCGGGCTCCGCCCAACTAGCCAACTCACGCCTCCTTTTTAGCATCTTGCTAAGACGGCACAGTTTGTTACTACTATAACAACCGTGAACGAAAGCGGAAGCGTTACCGCCCAGTTTTGCCGCCTCGCGCGTGGTCTGGACTTTAGTTGGATGGATGGGGGGGAGTACTACTGCTTGCTTGTGCGTGGGGGGAGGCTCACCAAAAGTAAGAATGAGAGAGAGAGAGTAAGAGGAAGTGTGTTTGCAATACTAGTTTCCCATAACTTTTTGAATATTTCTCTTCTCTAGTGTTTACAATTTTATTTATTCTTATTTATGGCACACTTGTTTCCAGGGTGTGAAAAGAAGCCGTACCCTCATTCTTTGAAACTTGACAGAATGTGACAAGGTGTGTTCATAGAACATAGATATAGGGTGATAAAAAACTGGACCACCCACACTACAGAAAATTGTGGCGAGTAAAAGGTGGAAAGAGGGGGGGAGAGGTAGTCTCGGGAAAGGATCTGGTCAACTGACATTAGCAAGTTGTGCAGCTTCCCTCAGCTAATTGGGCTGGCAAGAATAATACAGAAGACAATAAGGAGGAGATAACACGTGGGTGGAGTGGTCTAACCCTAGTAACTTAAAGTATGCGAGCGTATTCAATTCCATTCACTAAGTGGGAGTAAAAATAAGTCGCTAAAGTACTAATTATACCACATCCATGTGAACTTACCGCAATCTCCTCGTTTGCTGATGATGCAAACACAACTTTATGTCAGTTGACCAGACCCACGTTGCGATTGGTAAAGGGTCTGGCTATGCAAGACTAGGGGGAAGGGAGGGAGCTAGTGATACATTATAACAGTTACTTGCGTATTTCCAAGCTATATGAACTATCTATTGATACATGAGAGCAGAGAGTGTTAGAGGCTACACATTATACTGATATGATAGGGCTGTCTGAATGGTGTATGTGTGTGCATGTGTTGTGTAACATGGTCAAGGAGCACATCCTTGTAGCAAGAGTTCTTGTGTTTCATTAGTATGAATTCAGTGAGTAGTCCATGGAAACCTGACAAGTGTAGTGGTTGACAGTATGAATGAGTGGTTAATGTAACATCTATTAACACTTCCATTCAAAGATGTATGCTGAATTTGGCATATTACCTCAGAGCAAGCAGCTAAATTACCTCATCCAGGAAGAATCCACATTACTCTCATTCATACTAATGAAAGGCACTGAATAATGAAAGGGACTTTTTGTGTTAGCTAACCTTCAGATACATACCTAGTAAATACTCATTAATTCTTATTTTAATTTTTTTTTATTTGTTATTTATTTTTGATTTTGATTTTTTAGGTTAAGTTTCCAGATTTTTCATTGTGAATACTGGGGACTTGGAAGTTTCTAATAAAATTATAGACAAGATAAATGGATCTGATGTTCTCTCGAGGTAAATAAATTTAATTGTGCCATTAACAATAAGTATTAGTGATGTTCACTTATTCTTTGGTGTATTTAAAACTAGGACAATATCCTTACATGATTATGTCTTTAGTTGGTTTATGCCCTAGAAATAAATTCTGATTTATTTCCATGTTGGGCAAACATACTATTGTACATTTTCCCCTCTTATTGCTAATAATTGTGGACCTTTTCCATATTGAACTAATAATTATATTGTAGACACTTTCCATATTGAACTAATGTATTGTGGACCCTTTTCCGTATTGAACTGACATTGAGGACATTTTTTTGAACTAATATATTGTGGACATTTTCCATATTGAACTAATTTATTGTGGACACTTTCAGTATTGACTAATGTATTGTGGACCTTTCCCCATATTGAACTTATATATTGTGGACACTTTTCCGTATTGACTAATGTATTGTGGACCATTTTTTGTATTGAACTAATGTATTGTGGACCCTGTTCCATATTGAACTTATATATTGTGGACCCTTTTCCATCTTCTAATATATTGTGAACCCTTTTCCACATTGAATAATATATTGTAGACACTCGTATTGAATAATATATTGTGGACACTTTCCGTATTGACTAATGTATTGTGGACCCTTTTCCATATTGAACTAATATATTGTGAACCCTTTTCCACATTGATTGTAGACACTTTCCGTATTGACTAATATATTGTGGACACTTTCCATATTGACTAATGTATTGTGGACCCTTTTCCGTATTGAACAGATATATTGTGGAACTCTATCCATATTGAAGTAATATATTGTGGACCTTTTTTCCATATTGAACTAATGTATTGTGGACCCTGTTCCATATTGAACGGAAATATTGTGGACCGCAATCCGGACCCTTGTCCTTATTGAACTAATATATTGTGGACAGCAATCCACATTGAAATAATGCATTATGGACCCTTTTCCATATTGAACTAATATATTGTGGACACTTTTCTGTATTGACTAATGTATTGTGGACCCTTTTCCTTATTGAACTAATTTATTGTGGACACTTTTTCGTATTGACTAATGTATTGTGGACCTTTTCCCATATTGAACTAACTTTTCCATATTGAACTAATGTATTATGGACTATTTTCTGTATAAACTAATGTATTGTGGACCCTTTTCTATATTGAACTTATATATTGTGGACCTCTTTCCATATTGAACGGATATATTGTGGACCGCAATCCATATTGAACTAATATATTGTGGACCCTTTTCCATATTGAACTAATATATTGTGGACACTTTTCCGTATTGACTAATGTATTGTGGACCCTTTTCCATATTGAACTAATTTATTGTGGACACTTTTCCATATTGACTAATGAATTGTGGACCCTTTTCCATATCGAAATAATTTATTGTGGACACTTTTCCGTATTGACTAATGTATTGTGGACCTTTTCCCATATTGAACTAATATATTGTGGACCCTTTTCCATATTGAATAATATGTTGTAGACACTTTCCGTATTGAACTAATATAGTGTAGACCCTTTTCCGTATTGAACTAATATATTGTGGACCCTTTTACTTATTGAACTAATTTACTGTGGACACTTTTCCGTATTGACTAATGTATTGTGGACCCTTTTACATATTGAATAATATATTTTAGTCACTAGCTCCAAAAAATTTCAATTACGCGGTAGGTTCTTGATTTTTCACAGACGCTTAAACTCGCCGAAATCATTGGCGGGGTCCTTCCTGTTGGCATTTATTATCCTCCCCTGTGGCATTTAGAACCTAGCTTGTGACATTTAATACCCTAGCTCACTCCACTTTCTTTATTGTTTGGAATAGCTACTTGACATTTCTGACACTTTAGTATAATATTCAAAATTTTAGGGATATAACAAAGAAATATTTTTATTTTTTTATACTGATATTAAAATAAAGTGATGAGTAGCTAAAACTGATTAAATAAGTTACAACAGCTAATGATGATATTCTTATTTATTTGAGATAATATTCATAGTAACTGAGCATGATTGGAAGTTAAAAGTAAAAGGAGAAGTGAAAGTTGTGCTGGAAGATTGCAAAGTATGCATGCTATTAGCACCACACGAGTAACCAGAAGTTGCTGCAGTAACTCTCCGTTTTGTTTTCTTACTTCGAAGACGAAAAGGCACAATTTGGTGGACAATTCTTGGGTCAACATTTCTTTCAGGGGTGTAACTTCTTCTCCGTACTCCGTAGAAATGTGTTCACACCATTGTTGCCATACATTGACACAGTATTTTGTGTCAGCCATGGTCTTAGAAGGTATAGCACTAAGCTTGGCCTTCATAACCTCATCCTCGTTTTTCCTGGGAGCAAATGTTCTCTTTTGTCGCTTTGTTGGAGGCTCCAAGTTATAGCCGTGAACAGAATGTTCCGTGAGTTGCTCTTGCTGAATAGCTGGGTCTACTTGACCAGTAACTAAGGTTTGTTCGCTATCAGACATTTCCTCGTTTAAAAGGTCCATAATTTCTGGTGATAAAAAGTCCAGCAATGAGTCTATATTGTCTTCCATTAATCAAGTTAGCCTGAGAAGTAGTGAAACAGGCTGTATCAACTAGCTAGCTTTTTTTTTTTAGTGACTAAATCAGTTAGACAGAGGCACCAAGGAAACTACCGGATTTAGGAAACCCTCAGGCCCCTAGTAGCACCCTCGCTTCGCTCGGGATGCTACAGCTCAGGGCCTTCGGGATTCCTAAATCCGGTAGTTTCCTCAGTGCCTCTGTCTAACTTATATGTAGACACTTTCCGTATTGACTAGTTTATTGTGGACACTTTTTCCATATTGAACTAATGTATTGTGGACACTTTTCAGTATTGAACTAATATATTGTGGACCCTTTTCCTTATTGAACTAATTTATTGTGGACACTTCCGTATTGACTAATATATTGTAGACCTTTTCCCACATTGAACTAATATATTGTGGACCCTTTTCCGTATTGAACGGATATATTGTGGACCTCTATCCATATTGAACTAATTTATTGTGGACACTTTTCCGTATTGAATTAACTTTTCCATATTGAACTAATGTATTATGGACCATTTTCTGTTTTTAACTAATGTATTGTGGACCCTTTTCCATATTGAACTTATATATTGTGGACCTCTTTCCATATTAAACGGATATATTGTGGACAGCAATCCATATTGAACTAATATATTATGGACCCTTTTCCGTATTGACTAATGTATTGTGAACTTTTCCGTATTGACTAATGTATTGTGAACCTTTTCCCATATTGAACTAATATATTGTGAACCTTTTCCCATATTGAACTAATATATTGTAGACCCTTTTCCTTATTGAACTAATTTATTGTGGACACTTTTCCGTATTGACTAATATATTGTGGAATCTTTTCCACATTAAACAATATATTGTTGACCCTTTTCCATATTGAACTAATATATTGTGGACACTTCCGTATTGACCAATGTATTGTGGACCCTTTTCCTTATTAAACTAATTTATTGTCGACACTATTTTCGTATTGACTATTGTATTGTGGACCTTCTCCCATATTGAACTAACTTTTCCATATTGAACTAATGTATTATGGACTATTTTCTGTATATAACTAATGTATTGTGGACCCTTTTCCATATTGAACTTATATATTGTGGACCTCTTTCCATATTGAACGGATATATTGTGGACCGCAATCCATATTGAACTAATATATTGTGGACCCTTTTCCATATTGAACTAATATATTGTGGACACTTCCGTATTGACTAATGTATTGTGGACCCTTTTCCATATTGAACTAATTTATTGTGGACACTTTTCCATATTGACTAATGTATTGTGGACCTTTTCCCATATTGAACTAATATATTGTGGACCCTTTTCCATATTGAATAATATGTTGTAGACACTTTCCGTATTGAACTAATATATTGTAGACCCTTTTCCGTATTGAACTAATATATTGTGGACCCTTTTACTTATTGAACTAATTTACTGTGGACACTTTTCCGTATTGACTAATATATTGTAGACCTTTTCCCACATTGAACTAATATATTGTGGACCCTTTTCCACATTGAATAATATATTGTAGACACTTTCCGTATTGACTAATGTATTGTGGACCCTTTTCCGTATTGAACTTATATATTGTGGACCCTTTTCCGTATTGAACTTATATATTGTGGACCTTTTCCCACATTGAACTAATATATTGTGGACCCTTTTCCACATTGAATAATATATTGTGGACCCTTTTCCGTATTGAACGGATATATTGTGGACCTCTATCCATATTGAACTAATGTATCATGGATCATTTTCTGTATTCAACTAATGTATTGTGGACCCTTTTCCATATTGAACTTATATATTGTGGACCTCTTTCCATATTGAACGGATATATTGTGGACAGCAATCAATATTGAACTAATATATTATTGACCCTTTTCCGTATTGACTAATGTATTGTGAACTTTTCCATATTGAACTAATGTATTGTGGACCCTTTTCCATATTGAACTAATTTATTGTGGACACTTTTCCGTATTGACTAATGTATTGTGGACCTTCTCCCATATTGAACTAATATATTGTGGACCCTTTTCAGTATTGAACTAATATATTGTAGACCCTTTTCCTTATTGAACTAATTTATTGTAGACTCTTTCCGTATTGACTAATGTATTGTGGACTCTTTCCCGTACTGAACAGATATATTGTGGACCTCTAATTGAACTTATACATTGTGGACCTTTTTTCCATATTGAACTAATGTATTGTGGATACTTTTCTGTATTGAACTAATGTATTGTGGACCCTTATATATTGTGGACTCTTTTCCTTATTGAACTAATTTATTGTGGACACTTTTCAATATTAAACTAATATATTGTGGACCCTTTTCCACATTGAATAATATATTGTGGACATTTTCCGTATTAACTAATGTATTGTGGACCCTTTTCCATATTGAAGTAATATATTGTGGACCTTTTTTCCATATTGAAGTAATATACTGTGGACCTTTTTCCATATTGAACTAATGTATTGTGGACCCTGATCCATATTGAACGGATATATTGTGGACCGCAATCCATATTGAACTAATATATTGTGGACCCTTTTCCATATTGAACTAATATATTGTGGACAGTTTTCCTTACTGAACTAATTTATTGTGGACACTTTTCCGTATTGACTAATGGGACCATTTTCTGTATTTAACTAATGTATTGTGGACCCTTTTCCATAGTGAACTTATATATTGTGGACCTCTTTCCATATTGAACGGATATATTGTGGACTGCAATCCATATTGAACTAATATATTATCGACCCTTTTCCGTATTGACTAATGTATTGTGAACCTTTTCCATATTGAACTAATATATTGTGGACACTTTCCGTATCGACTAATGTATTGTGGACCTTTTCCCATATTGAACTAATATATTGTGGACCCTTTTCAGTATTGAACTAATATATTGTGGACCCTTTTCCATATTGAACTAATTTATTGTGGACACTTTCCGTATTGACTAATGTATTGTGGATCTTTTCCCATATTGAACTAATATTATTGTGGACCCTTTTCCACATTGAATAATATATTGTAAACACTTTCCGTATTGACTAATGTATTGTGGACTCTTTCCCGTATTTAACAGATATATTGTGGACCTCTAATTGAACTTATATATTGTGGACCTTTTTTCCACATTGAACTAATGTATTGTGAACCCTTTTCCATATTGATCGGATATATTGTGGACCCTTTTCCGTATTGAACTAATGTATTGTGGACCCTTTTCTATATTGAAATAATAATTGTGGACACTTCCATATTGAACTAATATATTGTGGACCTCTATCCATATTGAAGTAATATATTGTGAACGCTTTTCCGTATCGAACTTAAACTTTTGTGGACCCTTTTCTATATATTTATCTAATATTGTGGACACTTTTTCCATATTAAACTAATATATTGTGGACACTTCTCTGTATTCAACTAGTATATTGTGGACCTCTATTCAGAGCGGTAAACAATTCAATTTTTAGGATGATACGGGTAATGATTGCTAAACCGGAGGATTCTGTTTAATGAAGTTTGGGTCGGGGTAGAACAACGAGTTAACACAAAATACGACAGGGTCAAAGTACAAATGACATATGTACGTCCAAACATATTTAAATAAACAAACATCCCCGATTTTCAATTGTGTTACCTCTGTAAGAGTCTCGCTCGCTTGCCGACTAAATATTTATTAGACTGTGTAGTATAATAATTTGTCTTAATTTTAAGTTAGGTTTTAGCTGTGTAGTCTAATGCAATTTCATTTTGTGTGTGTTTATGTGTTCAGAATTTTGAAGGGGACACTGTGTTGTGAATACTATCTGAAAGATTTATATCGGGAAAAGGATGGCAAGCGTCAAGTATGAAGTACTTTTTTCACCGGAGAACTCTCCATGCAGTGATGACAATGATCAAACAATATTCACGCAAAATCTTTATTTTTATTGGACGAAGTGATTTCTTTTTTGTTGGTTTTCATTGTTTCAAAATTTTTATGGTGCATAATCTCTTTTTTTTTGTGGTCATTATACTTTTGTTTTACGTATGATAAATATTTGAAATACATAGGCAATATGAAAGATATACGCAGGCTGTCTACTTGTTATAACCAGTGTAGTATACTTTTGATATACTTAAGTTATACATATGGTATACATATGGTTTACGCATGTAGTATACTTTTGATATACTTAAGTTATACATATGTGTAGTATACTTTCGATATACTTAAGTTATACATATGTGTAGTATACTTTCGATATACTTAAGTTATACATATGGTATACATATGGTTTACATATGGTTTACACCAGTAGTATACTTTTGTTATATCAATGTTATACACACCTGTGTAAACCGGTACCTATACATAGGCGAAACACTGGTGTATACTAGATGAGTGACCCTGGTGTTTCCCATATGTATAACAAAGTAATCCTTATGTTATACACCGGTGTATACTGAAGTATTTGCATGGTGATGTCTAAACTTACTTTCAGTCTAATGCGACTAACTGCTGATTAGCTACTACACAACGGGAACAATACACAGATAGCTTAAATTTGAAAGACTGCAGAAGAGAAAATATCAAAATATTTTGTATGTATCTCTTAAGCACATGTGCTTGATATTGCTTGCTATACTTGTTACAGACATCATGAAAATACAATATACTAATACACATAAACCACATGTATGTGTACCTATACTAAGTGCCTCCATTAAAAATTCCAATTTAATAAAATTTGGTCTTATATGGTTAACTGAACAGGTCTTGTGAATTCAAAGATGATATAATAATATGACAAAATATCTAACTATAGCTAACTAATTTGTCTTTTTCCAATGAAGGAAAGCAACTGAGCTTGAATAGTTCAAGTATTTCCTGTAGTCTTTCCAATCCAGCCCACCAATGATCTGAAGGTACCCGTTGGGCAAAAGAACGCAGACACTCTTGCTAAGAGGAAACGGAAGATGTCCAATTAAGTCCCACTTGTCTTTATCAGGCTGGTAATGAAGGATGGTAGACACTGGAGTATAGCAACCGTCGGGAGTTATAGCTCCTCCTACTAATAAGAGATTATCGTTCATGAACAAAAGTGATGAAAATTGGTGCGGCACATCCACAAGTGTCCAAACAGATGAGGCATCGACAGATGTAGTAACGTGCACAATCAAAGCCGGCAGTGAAATGCTATTGATTTTATCATTCTGCTTGTGAGATCTACTCAGTATGTGCCACGTGTCTCCGCCTACTGTCGATGCTACATTCTTCATGGGCACAGGAGACAGCATGGAACGAGTGAACCACTGGTTAGTCTCACAGTTCAACATCTGGACCTCTACCGGAGGGTGTAGAGCCTCCACTGTCTCCTTTGTATAACCCATCAGTACCAGCCAGTGTTTGTACATGGTCCCATTACAGTTGAAAACGCCCTGAGGGAGTTTAATAGAAGTCTGTCTCCAATCCGGCTTACTTTTCTCCCACATGGTTATGTTATGAGCAGTTAGCTGAGCTCCTTTGTCTTTGGTTTTTATCTTGGGTATCTTTCGTGCTTCAAAGTGCCCCCCAACTACTGCTATCTGGTCTTTCATGGCTACCATTGCACAGCCGCGCAGATTTTCAAATGGCGGTAAGCTCTGCCACTTCTTTGTGTCAGTGTTAAAGACGGCTATTTTAGTGAAATTTGAGCCGAGGGCTACATAGTTGTACATCATTAAGTAAAGTTCATTTTTGATTGTCACCACATGCTTGACTGAGTCCACAGTGAAGGCAGGATCAGGCCCTGGACTCCATTGCACCGTTACTTCCTGAAGGACTTTCTTCTCCTGTATTGATAGAACAATTCTAATTTGAAAACATGGGATATCGTATACCATCCTATTTAGCTACTGTAATAATTTAGCTAACAATGCAGTTTGAAGCAATTGATATCATCCTATCAAAAATATTTTTTTTCATAATAGCCAGCTAACCTTCAATTCTTTCATTAGAGAACCCTTAGTATCTTTGAGCTGTTTTTCTAAATCATTGATCCTGATATTCTTGTCTTGATATTTCTCCTACAAAACAACAACAACAGTAACAACAACAACAACAACATTAGTAGCTACTAGCTAAAAACATATTACTAGAAACACACCTCTAAGTTTGTATGCTTGGACAGCGTATCCTGCACTTCTTTGTCTCTTATTCTAAGTTTGTTTTGTAATTCACTCGAGTCCAACTGAATAGCTCTGCATCTCTCTTGTTGGGATTGCAGCTGCTCTTCCAGTTCACTCATCTTCTTTTTGTTCACTGAGTGTCTGTTGTCTCTGCTCTGTAGTTGTCTCTCCAGTTCCATGGCTCTTCTTTCAGCAGCAGCACATCTCTCCTAGAAGAAAAAAAAACACACAAAAAAAAAACACATTGTATTATAGACATATTTACTACGTTCTTCAAATTCACAGCAAATGTTTCAACCTATAAAGGTTGTTAGAAATGAGAAAACATTAGCACAAACAAATAATTTTATGAAAGCACACCTATGTAAACAACACACCATTTAAGGTTAGGTTATACGGTTTCACCCACTAAACTGAATGTGTTATGAATATCATTCATTATAATATAGTCTGTTACACACATAGTAGTTTTAACCTGTGGTTCGAAACGCCCACCCTGCAGGTATTTGACTTTCTCAGCAGTGTAATGAATAGAATATTATAAAGTGTACCTGTCACAGGTTATGTCATATACATAAATAATAAAATAATGTGCTGTTCACACGTATCTTTCCAGAATGATATCTTGGACATGAAAGTTTTAGAAGTAAATGCTTTAAAATATAAATCTTCCGGTTTCTTGATGTTTCTTTCCCATGAGACGTCCTTGTAGGTTCTTTGTACAGGGAGATCAATGTCTCAATAAACCTCTTCTCTTCTTTACTTGCCTTCAACATGGACTCACTGAGTTTCTCTCCTTCTACCAATCCCCTATGTCCCTCTCAGTTTGAGAAAGGCTGACTTAGCCATCATTTGGCCCCTAAAACTTACGTAACGTAACTTCTCAAGTTGGCTATGCTCACTTTCCGTCACCATTTGTCCTCATACTGATGCCAAATTGTATTCTCATCTTGCATACTTTCCAGGACCTTCTACTCTAGAGGATGTTTCTAGAATGATTGTGTGCATGCACTTTAAACACTGTTCAGAAAAAAATAGAAGCAAACTCCAGTCTCACTTCACCATTCAAATAATCCAACAGTCACATCTAGATGAATGCTGATTTAACCCTTAGCGGATGAACATTGACGGGCTAATTTATTTATAAATACACACACACATAAAAATAACTCATTCACAGAGACGACATTTTACCAGTGGAACATGCGGCATGGAGTAAGAAAAAACAGTGAGTGCTAGTATAGTTTTATGCCTCTAGCATTATACCTGTAGGCTAGTAGCTATGGTAACACTTTCACTATCGCAATAATGATTATTGTTGCATCCTCAAACATTACAGTTCTCAGTACACAAGTAAACAACATTGCTCCTTCTGTAAGTAGAAGCTACTGGCAGTGTGTGCACTTTATAATTTTCTTAGAAAATTTGTAATAAGCTATTCTTGGAGGCCCTTCCTTTGGGCTATGAAGGAAAAGTGTGGTTTGCTTTGAAGTAATGGAGAGTTAACTAGTTTCTTAGCGGTGATTATTGTAATTTGACTGTATCTGGACATGTGGTAGATATAGCTCTTCCTAGAAAAGCATGATAAGAAAGACATTGATTAGTGGTAGTGAACACAAACTGACACAGAAGGCTGAAAGCATAAAAATTAGTATCAAAACCTTGGAATAGGAAAAATAAAGTTAACTGTGGGGTTTCGGGGAGGTTCTTAATGTCTTCTTGGCTTTCTAAGTTTGGTTTTATAACTTTAAAGTGTAGCTATAGGGGGAAAAGAAACTCATTAATGCTCATGAGCTAACACGAAACCCTAAACTTAATAGAAATGCAACAATTTCAGTGTAAGTCTACAAACCTGCAGAAGTCTTTCAGTTCTGGCCTGCTCGATATTTTGCTGACGTGACTCACCCCTTCTATCACGCTGATGCTCAGTGCCTCCATCTTGTTCCACTCGCACCTTAATATCCTGAACTCTATGCAGCAAGTCTATAGCCTGTGGTCTGACATCCGGAGCATTGTGAAGGCAATCCCTTACCAGTTGCACCACAGAATGTGCTGGGCCTACTAAATCTCTTAATATTTCCAAATATCTTTCACGACGATCAACTTCACGTCTGGCCATAGGCATGTCAGGATTGCTTGGATCGATGTATGTGCTTGACTCCAAGTTTCCAGGAAATTCCTAAAACAACAACAATATATGCCTTAATGTCCTGTTTAAATGAGTGAAGATGAGAGTTAAATTCTTAAATGAGAAGTAACTATGTTTATCATTGCATTTAGATATCATTGCTACAAAATAATATTTAAATTTCTTAGTTTCTTTCTCAGCCTTCTTATACTCATTAGATGTATTCTCTCTCTTTCATAGGCTTTTTTTTTTTTTAACAATATAGAATTAAAAATATTTGGTTGCCACCGGGAATCAAACCCAGGACCACTTGCATAACGCATTAGAGCGCTTGTGCATCATGCAAGTGGTCCTGGGTTTGATTCCCGGTGGCAACCAAACATTTTTAATTCTGTATTGTAAAAAAAAAAAAAAAAAAGCTTGTGAAAGAGAGAGAATATATACATCTAATGAATATTTAAATTACCTGAATCAAAGTGTACAGGGCCAAGTGCCCCAAGGAGAATATGTCCAAGGAGGGCCCATAGCGTGAACGTGGACCAAATGCCTCGGGAGGCATGTACACTAAAGTTCCAGGAACTTGTGTGAGCGTCTTGGAAACTTCATTGGGCATCAAATCAATAATTCGAGAGTTTCCCATGTCCGTTATCTTGGCCCTCATTGCCGAGTTGAGGAGAACATTTTTTGAAGTGAGATCTCTATGAATGACAGGTGGCTGGCGGCCATGAAGGTAAACCAAACCACGGCACACATCTGTCAGAATGGACATCTTAAAATGCAATGAAATATTAGGACGACTAATGAGTAAGTGGTCCAAACTCAATTCTAGTTTCTCCATGACTAAGAGAGGCAAGTGTCTATCTGGGAGAAAGAAGAGGCCCAGGAACTGGGTGATGTAGGGATGTCTCAAGTTAGACATGAGCAAGCATTCCCGTATGAATTTAGCTGATATAGCTGCCACTCCTTCATTTTGCCTCTCTAGAAGGATCTCATGAATCTGCTTAGCGGCACATAGTGTGTTTTGATAGCTCACCTGAGTAGGATTGATAATAAGAAAGAACTAAAAAAGCCCTGCAGACAGAGCAGGAAGACTGACCTCTACAACTGAGCCATAAGAACCACTTCCAAGTTCATTCCCAGTTAACTCAACATCTTCTAGAATGAAGTGCCTTAGAGCCTCACTTTCTCTCAGAAAGTTCATTCTACTGCTGACTCAGCAGGAAGGAAGCCAAGGCCGGCTTAGTGTGGTTGGTGGGACATACAATAATGGTCCAACAACATAAGCTGTGTGTGGTGGAAGGGGAAAAACTAGCTATGTAGAGCTTGACATGATATGAATCTAGTTTTTGAGACGAGAGGCGCGCGTAAGGGGAAACCCCAACTCGATGACGCAACACCACACCGCGCGCGCACCACAATGTGTTTGCATATAAAGACGGCGCACGCGTGTCTTTCGTAAACGGTACACGTGGCTTCTCATTGTTTATCCTCCGTTTATCTTCACGACGTTTAACCTTCTTTTCGTTGCCCCTCAGTGAAGCTCGTTATATTGGCAGAGAGGACTGTTGGAATATGGTAAGTTTCGACGTGTTTGTGACCTGGTAGTTTGTCTAAAGCGTCAATGGTTTATCTTTTTGTTAGTTTCGTGTGGATTTGATGTTGGTTGTTTGGTAAAGGGTCTCTAATGAAAGAATCTGAAATGATGTGGCTGTAAATAGGCAGTGTTAGGCAGGTTCATTTTTATTAGCGAGTATGTATGATATTTTTTAGGCAGTTACTAAGCTTTGTCCCAATTTATGTCCCAGGCAGCAAGTACTGATGCAGTTAACCCCAAGGCCTATCCGTTGGCTGAGCAAGAGTTAACAAAAACCATTCTGGATCTCCTCCAGCAAGCCACAAACTACAAGCAGCTGCGCAAGGGTGCAAATGAATGTGAGTGTTAGTGGGAGCACCTCACTTAGGCAAGGTTTGTAGCTTTTGAAACTGGTGATCCTTTTCCCAAGGAATGCTTAGACATCACTTGTGTAAGAATTTATCAAAGAGTTACCTCAAGACAATGTTTTGATAGATGTACAGTATTTTTTCCTGCCAGCCATAGCTAGCCAATATTTACTTACTATGACACCTCATTTTCGTGGCGTGCCAAAAAAATTAAGTTGCGAGAGAATTCAGCCTACTAAAAATTGATCCTGGTTCAAATACTGTTACAGGTGGGAATGTTTTTGACAGTACCAAAAGCCAGGGAGTACATGGATGTGTGTGTGTGCATGCATGTGAATGAGGGGTAGAAAGCTGTTCTAGGAGTGATCATTTCTGTGTGTGTTTATTTGTAGCCACCAAGTGTCTGAATCGCGGGATAGCAGAATTTATTGTCATGGCAGCGGACACTGAGCCCCTTGAGATATTGCTCCACCTACCACTGCTCTGCGAAGATAAGGTACCTACTTTGATTTAAATATATTATCTTAAGTGAACGATAAATTGAGCACTAGTTTTCATTGCTGGTAGAGTGTGACAGTTAGAAGCAGCTGGTGATTTCGGTAAGCAGGAGTTAGAATTAATTGTGGATTAACTTTATGGCAGTCTACCAAGCCTGAGGATAACAAACGAAACTTCCATAGTCAAGAGCAAACTGCTCTTGCTGTGTGTATGTATGTGTAGATGTGCGTGTGTGAAAATATTTATATTTAATTTTATTGAGGGTTCCCACTAAAAAAGTTCCTCCTTATAAACAATTTCCTTATAAACAAGTTTTTTTTGTTTATTTCTTGCAGAATGTTCCCTACGTGTTTGTCAGATCCAAGGCTGGTAAGTGATCATCATGATACAATGCTTATCTGTCATGCCCAATTCTAAGTGTACTAAAATGGGCTGTTTTGTTAAGCATGTATATGATGCGTGTAGCTGTAGTATACGCCTATTTAGTAGATGAGGTGTTATACTACTAACCATGTATGTATGTATGCAGCTTTGGGTCGAGCCTGTGCCGTGTCCCGCCCTATAATTGCTTGTGCAGTCACTGTCAATGAAGGATCCCAACTGAAGCCTCAGATAACCAGTATGCAGCAGTCCATTGAGAAGCTCCTCATTTGAATGGACAAGTTTAACCAATTGCTGACTAATCAAATACTAATGATTCTAATACATGAGCACCTCAATCAATTCTATTCACTAAGTTATCTGTGATCACTTTATGTGTACAAGAAAAAATAACGATTGTGATTCTCTTGCATGAATTACCAATTCAGTTGTAATGAATTGTAGAACATAGCATGGCCCTGGATTGGTAAAGAAGTGTAGTACTGAATTGGTGGAGTGGAATTTATATGGTGTATTGCGTATTTACTAGAGGGAAATTTGTGTAGTTCAGCAAAAAGTGTTCCCTCTGTTCATACTACTTGGAGAAACCAGGGATTTTACCCAACCACTTGCTACCAAGAGTAGTTGACTAGTAGTTTCCAGGACTCCAATTATAAGTATATACTTGTATCAATACTGACTTCATGTTTTATTTATTTATTACATGTACTAAAAAAAAAAGAGGTAGAAAAATATAAATAGTGACTGTTCTAAAAATTAAAAAAATGAGACTGCCAGAAATAAAGTTGTTTGAAGTGGATGTAATGAGGGGGCGTGTCAACAGAAGGGACAATGACGGGTGTTGATGGCTAGTAGGTAGCTGTCATGGAGTACATGCCTATACATACAGTACACAATTCATTTAAACTACATAAAATAAACTGGCATGTTATTTATTGTGGAGCAAAAAATAAAATAAAATTGTCTGAACACAGCTGGGGAGTAACAATTGTAAACTTATAAATAAGTTTAGTACTTGCTGCTGTTGGCTATTATTATTATGACCTAAAGGTCACATTCAACTTGTCTTGAATGAACCAAGTAAAAAATCCACTGCTTACTGTAATGTATGTAACTCTAGTCTTATTATAGTTACCTTGATTGCGTTTGTTGGATGCAGGCTGAGGCTGATAGCTCTGGATGGCAAAGTTGAATGACAGGGCGGCAGGACTGGCCACAAAGTTCAGGTAGGCGGGACGCACCATGGGGTGTGGTTTTGGAGCCTCATAATGCATGGCTTGCATTTCTTGGCCTAAGTAAGTGAATATGCGTGTGAGTGTGTGTGTGTGTGTGTGTGTGGAGAGAGACACAGATAACATTGGATTGCACACAGTTAGGTTAGTACGTCTACTTACCATACACCTTTCTGACGAGCGTCTTTTGTCTGGCTGCCACTACACTGGGACTCCACTCGTGCAAGATGCGATGTTTTTTCTGGTGACGCTTTACCAGTTTGCGATTGAGGTACTGCCGCCAAGCGAGCTGGATGACGAGAGCTGCCAATTCTCTCTGCCACTCCTGACCACCTCGCTAAGAACAGGAGACACAACATTTAAACAGACGTGTGTGTGTGTGTGTGAGTATGTGTGTGCGTGTTAAACAGACGTGAGTAGTCCATTAACTTAGTCTTGAAATTACCTATACCACGTCAAGAATGACTCTTCGTAAACATTTAAAGCCATTCAATACCAACTAATCAAACATGCATTCTAGAATGTTATTCCAATTCTATCAGAGGTGCCAATGCTTTGATGTAAGATAGTATCTACAAGAATAAGCTAGCTTATAGGAAGTCAAGTGTCATCTAGCTTGTACTAAGCTTATAACTTTAGAATGAGCTGCCGTAGATACTATCACAGCATTGGCACAGATCAATAACGGCAATACCTAACTTCAGTTCTTACACTAATTCTTATGACTAAGTATCTCACCTTCAGTGCTCTAGCCTGCTGCTCCAGAGCTTCCCTGTATCTCTTTCTTCTGCGATACTTCCTCCATGCCAACTGTATCACTAGAGCAGCTTTAGTGCTCTCTCTGTAATGACCAACCCTCTCTTTCTCCTTGGCTCGAAGCTCACTAGCCACACCTTTCTAAATATAACAACACATAATCTGTTCAACCTCAATTTAAAGAATACATTTTCCCCAGGAAAGCTTATTTAGATTGGTGTTTAAAATAGGACAAGTCCTTAATTAATCACTGTTAAATATATTTAAAAAAAAAAAAAAAAAAAGAAGAAAAAAAGAAAAGAAAGAAAAAAAGGGAGCACAATTTGAACTTGGTAATGGTCATTAAATGTTAACAGCTTAGTTTAATTTTTGCATATAATGAGCACAAGCCTACACATGGTAATAAGGTAGTGGAGAGATGCCGACCATTGCTGTCTCAAGTAGAGAGGACTAACTTACAGGTACGTGTGAGGACGTCCAAGACTGCAACTTCAACATTTGTCTCTCACTCTCCTTCAGTCGCACCTCCAACTCTCTGAATTTAAAATGATAAATATTGATATTATCAGCGAGGTAGGATCACGTGACTAAATGTAAACATGACAACTTCCAAGTATTTGCCATTTTAACAAATGTACTTTATACTAAACTAGCAGGTAAAAGGAATAGGTTGCTACACATTAGTATGTAAATATCAATGGCAGAGAATCTGGGGGAAAGAAGTGGATGCAGGGAGTTTGAGCATTGTGTCTCCTTTTTCCTTTTTTATAAAGAAAACTCAACCCCCCCCTCCCATATTTACATTCAGCACAATGGTATAATGAGCTCAACAGGTGCCACGCCTCCACATGACTGATGGCCAGCTGAGCTCCCTACACCCCTTCACTGTTCATAAGCTGTCTATTCCACTGATTAAGTATTGAATAGATATAAAATGTGACCGTCTATGGGAAAACCGGGCAACGCGGCGTGCGTAAATATCGAGAAAAGATCGATCGATTTCTTAAAAATGTATTGTTTCAAGCCGACGGAAGGGAACAGTTAGGTCTATTATAGTGGGAACGACTTAAGCTACGACGATAAAACTTGGCGAGCTCAATATCTGGACGCCGACAACTCTGTAAGTGAAAAAAAAAATTTTTTTCGAAGGGTGCCGCGTTGTGCCTGGTTTTCCTGTAGACGGTCACAAATGATGAATTGATACAGTAATGTGATTTCTACTCCGCACACATGCCAGCCTGTCACTCACCTCATCCTCTCAGCCGTCTTGTCTTCTCTATCTGCCACTCCTCCTCTGCTCGCCTCCCTGCTACCCTCAACTGTACCAACCACACCCATATCCACTTCCTCCGCACCGGCCAAAGCAACCTCTCCCACCTCATCCTGTTTGCTCCTCCCACTTCCTGCGCTGCCCACAGTTGCCGCATCCTGTTTAGCCCGAGCTTCTGCCATCCGTGCATCTTCCGACTCAGCCTTGCGCTTTACCAGTTGAGGTCCGTACTTCTTCCTCACCAAATATCCGCGGACACATCGTTGTATCATGGTCGCAGCTAGCTCCCGGATGCTGGACACGGAGAGAGCTCCTTGCTCTATCAGCAGCTGGGCAACTTCTTGGTGGCTGCCGATAATAGCATAGTCCAGAGGCGTAAGCTTCTCGCCGTCCACTTCCATGACGTTGAAGTTGGCGCCCATGTGCAGTAAGAGCTGGACCGCCTCAAGGCTGCCTACTGAGCATGCCCAGTGGAGGGCAGTGATGCCTTCTACATCCTGGATGTTGGCGTCCGCCCCACCTTGACTGATGAGGATGTTCATGCATTCGGTGAAGCCGCCATAAGCAGCACATTGTAGTGCAGTACGTCTGATACACAATGGACAAAAAGTGGAAGTCAATATTAATATCAACAGCAACCCTAGTCTGGCATAACTAGACCCTTTACCTACCGAGGTCTGGTAAAATGCAATAGAGTGACCTGTTCAGGTCCCCCACACATAATGGGGGAAACCTTGAATTGTATGGAATATATGCTGAGTCAGCAGAACAGGTGTCCCTATTGTATTTGTTCACGAAGTAGGTAAAGGGTCTTGCTATGCCAGATGATAGTAGCACATGAATACAGTGACAATGTAAGTCTCAAGTGTAAAATTAAAATCCATCATCATTTGTAGCCACTCAGCAGTTCGAAAATAATAATAAAAAGTAAAAATGCATGGATTGACAAAATAATGAATTAATGAATGAATGAAGCAATTCGAATCCAACCCAGTTCTCCAATTCCAGTTCCACTTACCCTCCACTATCTGCAGCGTCCACTGGTAAACCGTGATGTAGTAATGATGAACAAATGTTAGAATGCCCTCCTGACGCAGCCCAGTGAAGACAAGACCGGCCACTGTTGTCACGGAGATCCACGGACGCCCCCGCATGACTCAACACCAGCACCACCTCGGTGTGCCCTCTCTCACATGCCCGGAACAAGGGGGTGTGGCCGTTAGAGTCGACAGTGTCCAGTTTGGCAGAGTGTTGTAGCAATAGTTGAACACAGCTAGCATGGCCTGACAAGGCAGCTGCATGCAAGGCTGCATGGAGACAACAACAATAGGGACATGTTATACAGAAAGTCATGATACATTGGCATGTACTACTGACTTGCTAAAGAATGAATTAGGATTAGTATCTATGTACCTAAACCTAAGTGTGCACGAGTGTTAACACTACTTTCTCCTACTAAACTAATAATTCACGCACACCACACACACACACACAAACACACACCACATACACACATACACACACACACACACACACCACACACACACACAAACGCCAAAAAAATGCACATTCCGCCTAGTAACAGCAAGAGAATTATTCTCTTGCTGCCACTGGTCACGCGCACCTGGCAGAGCCAGGATACCAGTGTACTAAGTAGGCATTATGAGCCGTGCAAGCAAGCACACACACACACACACACACACACACACAAACAAACAAACAAAAGTAAATTAATAGGCAAGTAAATTTGGGTGTTCACTCACTGCGAACTGAAATATTTGGACAATTAGAGTCATCCTCCATCAGTTATATTAAGACCATACATTCACACAAACAAACATGCACACCTGTGGCTCCTAGCTTGTCACAGGCAAACACATCTCCCCCTCTCTCCAGCATCGTCTTGAGCACATTGTAGTTCCCCTTCTGACTGGCCCACATGAGGGACGTCCTGCCATCATTATCTGGCGAGTCTGTGACTTGTGGGAAAGAGAGCAGACCAGCCACACACTCCACGTGGTTCTTCTGAGCCTACATACAATAAAAACAAGCTAGTCAAAAATTAGCAGCAATTACCATTTAAAATGGTAGCTATTTATATGGGCTTGATAGGTTTCAAGAAATGTGATTCACACATGCACAGCATACACAGCTGTAAATAGTAAAAAAAAATAATAAAAATAAAAAATAAAAAATAAAAAAACAGGTAATCAAAGTGTACAATTCACAAGTTCCTTCGTACAAAGTTCAAAACAATAATATTATGTTCACTTAGGCATGAGAAACGTGGATAATCAAAAAATGTTCCATGAATATACAAAACAAAAAAAACAACAAAACAATTAATTCTTTCTATACTAACTAATTTTCACCTCACCCACCCATAGTACCGCCCACGTACCGCATAGTGCAAAGCAGTGGCTCCCACAGCATCGGTGACGCTGGGGTCCGCCCCTTGCTCCATGAGCACGCCCAGTATCTCAGTCAGGCCCAGCACTGCCGCCCAGTGGAGGGACGTGCGAAACTGCATGTCTACGGAGTTGATGTCACAGCGAACACCACTCACCAAGTTGGAGCACTGCACAATACACACTTAAGTTAATAAACGCCGGTCAAATTATTACTACTACTACTATTACTGCTGCTACTACTACTGCTACTACTACTACTACTACTACTACTACTACTGTTATTAACAAATTGCTGTCTTGTTAGTACAGGTATTTGATGTTAGTGAAGAGGATGACGCACAAGTCCCAGTGTGTGTGTATGTGTCACATGTGTGTGTGTGTGTGTGTGTGTGTGTGTGTGTGTGTGTGTGCATGTGAATATAGGTCAGAACAGTTGCAGCAATTGCATTGTGTATCAAATGACTCACCAGTGCATCTATGACTGGAACATTGCCAGCAGCTACTGCCAAATGTAACGCTACATACACACACACACACACACACACATACACACACACATACATACATACACGCACACACACATACATACAGAAAGATGACAACCTCAACTTAAGACCCCCACTTCTTTTCTCCCATCTCCACAAACTCTATTTCTTATCATACCTGTACGACCTTCATTATCCTTGTGGTTGACTGCTAATGGAGCCAACTCCTATAACGTAGAACAACAAGCCTATGACATAACCATCCAAGGAGAGGTCACCCTTCCTTCACTCACCAATAAAGTCTTTATCGTGCTGTCGTTTGGGTTGTTGGCTGTCCAGTGGACTGCAGTCTTACCATCTACATCTGTCAGCACTATGTCTGCACCCTGGGGACACAAATGTTGCATGGAGGTTATAGAAATGTACATGCCATCCACCCAGTATACCAGCAACTTAGTTCTTGCACATGCACACACACACGTACACACACAGTATATGTAAGTCAGTTTAGTTTGATCTTTTGCTTCAATGTCAACTTACAATTTCATTTCACAAATATCACCATAACACAGTAATAACCTAGTTTTCACAAAATGTTCAATGAACTATACTGAATAAAGAACAATGTGAGTTGTTCTAATCAAAGACATCCAGTTTCAGCTTCTAACCTAATTTACAGTCATAAATTACTAACCTAATTTACAGTTAGATTACTATCTTAAATTACAGTAATGTTTGGAGTTCATTACAAACAACACTAACTTACAGCTTTCAATAATATCTTCACATTCTCATGTGTGTTATTGTAGGCACTCCAGTGCAATGCTGTCATCTGTAGAAACGGAAGGAATCCAATAAATATGAGGGCTCATGTCAAGTAGAAGAAAGGAGAGAAATACACAATGAAAATGATAAAATTTGACTGACTTCAGTTAAATACTCTACATTTTTCATGTAGAAATACTAGTCCCCAAATATTAACAACTTCAAAATGGCTGTAGCATAACAATTTAAGATAAAAAAACAAACAAGCAAACACACACAAAAAAAAAAAAAAAAAAAAAAAAGCAACAAAATTCTACATTAAGTGATGTCTTACCCCCTCACTGTCTGTGAGGTTGAGTTGAGCTGGCTTCAGTTTCCTCACTATGGCTGACAGACACTGTTGGGTACAGAACAAGAACTAATGGTTGCTCATTATGCTATTATCACCAATTAACACCTAGCTAGTGTTGGCCACGCACCTTGGGGCTGCCGTGACTGGTAGCCAAGTGTAGAGGAGTCCTAACAGCAAATACAAATAACTATATTTAGTTAAAATATCTTTGACGTTTAATATAAACTACAATAATTTCTTACTTTCATTATTGCTAAGCTTCCACAAATAATCGAACAGATCACAAATATATTGTACAGAAAATTAATGAAACAAATTAAAGGCTTGGTACAAGCTACAAATAGAACTTATCATTAGGTACAATTAAACGAGTCAATCCCTCTACTTACAGTAAGTAAATACTATTACAAAGCTGAGAGAGAGAGCATTAAGTTCACATAGACACACATGCATACACACGCACACACCTGCATGCATGCATGTATAAACACATGCACATACATACATACAACACTGTACACACACACACACACAATGCGAACCTGCCATCTGCATCCCTTAGAACAATGTCCGCCGTCTGGCTCACTTGAAGCAGTGCCTTCACACATCTGTGGTTACCCTGGAAACATATGGATCATTACTATCATAAGGTGTATTTAATCTACATTAAGATTACAATGTGAACTGAACATGCTTGTAGTGATGAATAGAGTCAAAATATGCGGCTGTGCAGAGGAAAATCTAGCCCAATGTGGCGAGCGTAAATGTTGGGGAAAAGATCAAAATACTTTATAAAATGGCTCGCGTTGTGCCTGACATTCTTGTGCACAATCACACATATACACACAAATAAAACTTAAAAATTGAAAGACACCAAAAAACAACACAACTACTGAGAAAACACACGAACAAGTGAAATAAACTATCTCTAGTGCTAGTCTTACAGTAGCAGCAGCCCAGTGCAGAGCCGTCTGTCCAGTCGTGTCCTGCAGCCCCACTGTAGCGCCACAGTTGAGCAGTAACTGCAGACATTCCAGCTGATCTGCTATGGCAGAATACATGAGAGCTGTCCGACCACCATCGTCTGCCTCATCGATGTTACCTGTGGTTTGAACGTCTTCACTAATTTTCTATTCAAACAATATAACACATTCTCAAGCAAGACTAATAGCCTCAGATTAAACATTAATTCAGTAAGTGCTTTATCTGGCATTCTCTAAAATGGTACTTACAGTATATAGAGCTGTCCATTACTATCTTTGGTGGGCATACGGATAAGGCAATACTGGGATATATTGTATCACACTAGTTATGATGTAGTATTGTGATATAACTAACTATACACTGAAATATGTATAATATATTAGAGAGTTAGCTCTGTAGGACGTGACAGCCTCAGGTAGTGCCCCTTTCACGCATGCCTTGGTATTTTTCTATAAGCAAAAATTGATCAACTGGTCACGTCATTGAAAATGCACTAGCACTTCTCACGCTTGAGAACTTCGGACTAACAATCATGAGAAATAAATTGCTTGGGTTTGGTGGGGCTTGTGGCCTCAGCCGATAAATCAATTACTGGCACTTGTGACGGTAAAAACAAATATTTCAATATTGATTACATTGCCCAATCCTAAAGGACATGATGGTTGCATGATTAGTTGACAAATGTGTGCATGAAATACGTAGCAGGAACGAAGGGATACTTGAAATGCCGTATGGCATTCATCTAAGGTGTGACACTCAGTGCTCGTTAACGAGTGACAGGTCACAATTATATTAGCAGGTGTCTCAAATAAAACTTCTAGTCCAGTCTTAGTCTCTAAGGAATAGTTGGTGGTTAGCTAGCTGCTGCTGCTGCTGCTGCTGGTGCTACTGGAGACCGAGTGGCTATTGAATCTAGATCTTCAGAACCTTACCTCTCATGTCTACTGCTGGCTGACTACTGGTTTGCTTTTGTTTTTATGAGTGGATTCAAATTTCTTCACTAGTACATGGAACATTGACATCATTTTAGTAATCAAGCTGACCAGAATAACATATATTATAACACTAATTAGATATAAAAAAATTATTGATTGTAAAATACCTCATAGAGATACATCTATGGGGTGATATGAGGATTATCGGCTATCTTTCGTAATATTCTTTCTGCCTCCTTGAATTCAGCCTCCTATGTCTTGGCAGTCTTCTTTTGCTGCTCCCCCAGCTTCATTTCTTGTTCCCCTAGCTTTTTATCTAGCTTCTTCTCTTGTTCCAACATCTTCCTCTCTTGCTCCACGAGCTTCTTCTCTTGAGTGCCAAACTTTTTTTCTTGCACGCCAAGCTTCTTCTCTTGTTCCGCTAACTTCTTCTCTTGTTCCCCCAGCTTTTTGTCTTGTACGCCAAACTTTTTTTCTTGCTCCACAACCTTCTTTTCTTGCACCGCTATCTTCTTCTCCTGCTCAACTTGCTTTTTCTCTTGCTCCACTATCTTCTTTTCTTGCTCCCCTAGATTTTTCTCTTGCTCCACTAACTTCTTCTCCTGCTCAACTAGCGTTTTCTCTTGCACCCCTATCTTCTTCTCTTGCACCGCTAACTTCTTCTCCTGCTCAACTTGCTTTTTCTCTTGCTCCACTATCTTCTTCTCTTGCACCGCTATCTTCTTTTCTTGTACTCCTAGCTTATTTTCCTGCTCAATTTGCTTTTTGTCTTGCACCACTATCTTCTTTTCTTGCTCCCCTAGCTTATTTTCCTGCTCCACTATTTTCTTATCTTGCTCCTCTAACTTCTTCTCTTGCACACCTATCTTCATCTCCTGCTCCTCTAACTTCTTCTCCTGCTCCACTAGCTTTTTCTCTTGCACCGCCATCTTCTTTTCTTGTACTCCTAGCTTCTTCTCCTGCTCAACTTGCTTTTTCTGTTGCACCACTATCTTCTTTTCTTGCTCCCCTATCTTCTTTTCTTGCTCCCCTAGCTTATTTTCCTGCTCCACTATTTTCTTATCTTGTTCCTCTAACTTCTTCTCTTGCACACCTATCTTCATCTCCTGCTCCTCTAACTTCTTCTCTTGCACACCTATCTTCTTCTCCTGCTCCACTAGCTTTTTCTCTTGCACCGCCATCTTCTTTTCTTGTACTCCTAGCTTCTTCTCCTGCTCAACTTGCTTTTTCTGTTGCACCACTATCTTCTTTTCTTGCTCCCCTATCTTCTTTTCTTGCTCCCCTAGCTTATTTTCCTGCTCCACTATTTTCTTATCTTGTTCCTCTAACTTCTTCTCTTGCACACCTATCTTCATCTCCTGCTCCTCTAACTTCTTCTCTTGCACACCTATCTTCTTCTCCTGCTCCACTAGCTTTTTCTCTTGCACCGCCATCTTCTTTTCTTGTACTCCTAGCTTCTTCTCCTGCTCAACTTGCTTTTTCTGTTGCACCACTATCTTCTTTTCTTGCTCCCCTATCTTCTTTTCTTGCTCCCCTAGCTTATTCTCTTGCTCCTCTAGCTTTTTCTTTTGCTCCCCTAGATTTTTCTCTTCCTCCTCTAACTTCTTCTCTTGCATTCCTAACTTCTTCTCCTGCTCAACTAGCTTTTTCTCTTGCGCCCCTATCTTCTTCTCTTGCACTCCTAGCTTCTTTTTATGTTCTCCTAGTTCTTTCTCTTGTTCCCCTATTTTTCCCTTTTGCTCCTCCAACTTCTTCTCATGGTCCCCTACTTTCTTATTTTGCGCCCCTATCTTCTCCTCCTGCTCTCCTAGCTTCTTCTGTTGATCCTCCAGCTGCTTCCCTTGCTCTCCTAGCTTCTTTTCTTGCTCAGCTAATTTCTTTTCTTGCTTCTTCAGCATTTTCTCTAGCTCCGCTATCACCTTTACTATCTTCTCCTCCTCATTCTTATGTATCTTGTCTAGATACTCCATTTTCTGCTGGAGCTCTTCTTTAGTCTCTACTGCTAAAGAAGCTGTCAGAGTGAGATGTTTCTGGCAGTTTTGGTTGCTATGCTTGTCTTGCTCTTCTCTAATGAATCGATCACCACACCCCACACAACTAAACTCGCACTTGACCTCTTCCAGCCGACATATCTTCAAATGGTCCTCCATCACTTCACGCTCACAACTCACCCCACACATATTGGGACACTGCAAGGGAACGTACTTGCACTCCGGCAAGTGTCTTTCCATTTCCTCGTAAGAGGCTTTGAAGCCGCAGTGCCGACATACATGAGGTCTCTTCGGGCACTCTTGAGCAACATGCTGCTCCAGTCTATTCTTGGGGATAGCCAGGAGACAGTTGAGGGGACACTTGGTGTCCACGTATTGGCAGGTATCAAGATCAGGGTTCAAGTGAGTGCCAAGCTGGTCCAAGGTCCCAGACCAGACACACCCCCTCTTCTTCATATCACAGCTTACCCTCAAGGAGGCAATTCTCTTTTGATTTTTCACGAGCTCGAAAGTGCTGAAGTTGTTAACTCCACATAGTGGGCAGGGCTTGCTGGTGTCAGCCACACAGAGGCGACAAAAGTTCTCACCACAGCAGTTAGTGGTGGTTATTCGTCTGGCCACCAAAGCACACTTCTTGCAGAACAGCTCATCAGGAACAGAGTCAAGAAACTCACATTGGTAGCCTGAAGATTGCTTACAGTCAGCCATAGTTAAGCGACCACGCCTAAGAGGCTACACTATCCAGCCCTTTAAAGAAATTCAATAGTAATTATCCATCTCTAATGAATATCATTGATAGTGTTATTGGTGGTGTGATAGTACAGCTGTAATTCATTACCATGCTATCAAAAATGGAATTTGAAGACTGCCAATTATCAATACTATTAAAAGCTTGACCACAACAATTGAAACAATTACTGCAGATTTTTAAAAGCAGTTTGAATACAGATCACTTTTGACAACTTAGTGATTGTGAAATCAAGTCCAATGCAATATTTCCAGCATAACCACTTCAAAATGCTCAATCACAATAGTCAAAACGGCAGATAAAGCCACACCCACAGCTCCACCCAGTTGACGTATGACATTCAAATATACAGTCTATATAATATATGTGTATATATATATGAGTAACAACTTAGTTTGGTAAGCTTGCTCGTTAACAATATGGGCATAATTTAGCATCTAATTTAGCATTAGAATTTTTATTTGGTGTGTGAATATTTAGTTCACAGGGAATTTATTCTTTTGTTTGATGTTGACCACCAAACAGAAGAGACCTACATGTAGATAGCACAGCAGCAACATATACATGTATGCATGTTAATGCACATGCCATCTACGCGTAATTATCTGCAATCTAAATATGAAATTCTGTTGGAGGTTCAGGCATGGATGCCAAACGAGAAAGATGAAGGAAAATATTAGGAAGGGGAAAGTTTCAATTGTTGTGAAGATCCAATTTCAAACGTTATAAAGGAAATTATAATGTGGATATTTTGCTCTGCCAGAATCTTCTCACCTCTTGAAATACACCCATAGCTCAAATTCTTAGCATTCCAGTAAACTGATAGGTTCCACAAGCAAACAATGAAACTTTTTGTAATCATTTTAGAGTAACATGACTATTTTTTCCTATGTGCCAAAACAAATATAATCGTAGCAATACTCAGTCAACTATGTGCACTATATAATAGGGTGGAGCCTGAAATACAATTCACTATACAGCCTTTTGCAAAAAAACACAACAAAAAAAAAACAAAAAAAAAACATCACAAATAGCTAAAGACAAGTCAATGAGGATTTGTCCTAAGCTATTTCCTATTGATTGACACTATCCTGTTATTGTTGTTGCTTGCCAGAGTGATACTAGTGATGCGCTCTAATAGCACAAAAAATAGCGATGCGAGCGATGCATGTTCCCTGTAATCTGTAATTGCAGCTATTCCATGCATGCTTGGTGTGGCTACAAAATACTGTCAAAGTGAGAAAACAATAGTGGTAGCTTTTTTTCTATGATGAAGGCTCCTGGTACCGTAATCCTCAGGAATAGTCTAATAAATAAATTAGGAACATTTAATGGCTTTTCAAAAAGAAAGATTCTTTACTTTGTTACCTGTTTCTGTTTCGTTTTAGCTCTCCTCCTCCTTGCACTGTCTTTTTCATTTCTTATCTCTCTCCTTACTAATTTTTCTTCTGGAGTTTCTAACGCCCTCAAAGCTCTTGACCGAGCGTTTCTAACGTTTTGTCTCACTTTCGCAGAATTTGTTTCACTGCTGGGCATCGCTACTTTGTACGGCAGGTAAACAAAATAA